>OFGE01000930.1_pt1 | contig 29535 bp, 28 predicted proteins | sample 1521681 | NCBI WGS metagenome assembly OFGE01 (sample SAMEA3504093, study PRJEB24116) | mouse gut metagenome | biome: mouse gut; feature: mouse-associated habitat; material: faeces | place: Denmark | collected 2011
AAGCTCCTGGGGATTCACTCTCTTGTCGCCTTCCTGCAACTCGAATTATTTAGAGCACAGCTCACTTTGTTAACAACTTTAACTACTCTTTAATGCAGTATTAAAGATTAATCGGTAACAAAGTGAGCTGTTATGACTGATAAAACCATTGCGTTTTCGCTACTCGATCTGGCCCCCATTCCCGAAGGTTCTTCAGCGCGGGAAGCATTCTCCCACTCTCTCGATCTCGCCCGTCTGGCTGAAAAGCGCGGCTATCATCGCTACTGGCTGGCAGAACACCACAATATGACTGGCATTGCCAGTGCTGCCACGTCGGTATTGATTGGCTATCTGGCGGCGAATACCACCACGCTGCATCTGGGGTCTGGCGGCGTGATGTTGCCTAACCACTCACCGTTGGTCATTGCCGAACAGTTCGGCACGCTCAATACACTCTATCCGGGGCGAATCGATTTGGGGCTGGGTCGTGCGCCAGGTAGTGACCAACGGACAATGATGGCGCTGCGTCGCCATATGAGCGGCGATATTGATAATTTCCCCCGCGATGTCGCGGAGCTGGTGGACTGGTTTGACGCCCGCGATCCCAATCCGCATGTGCGCCCGGTACCAGGCTATGGCGAGAAAATCCCCGTGTGGTTGTTAGGCTCCAGCCTTTACAGCGCGCAACTGGCGGCGCAGCTTGGTCTGCCGTTCGCGTTTGCCTCACACTTCGCGCCGGATATGTTGTTCCAGGCGCTGCATCTTTATCGCAGCAACTTCAAACCGTCGGCACGACTGGAAAAACCATACGCGATGGTGTGCATCAATATTATCGCCGCCGATAGCAACCGCGACGCTGAGTTTCTGTTTACCTCAATGCAGCAAGCCTTTGTGAAGTTGCGCCGTGGCGAAACCGGGCAACTGCCGCCACCGATTCAAAATATGGATCAGTTCTGGTCGCCGTCCGAACAGTATGGTGTGCAGCAGGCGCTGAGTATGTCGTTGGTAGGTGATAAAGCGAAAGTGCGTCATGGCTTGCAGTCGATCCTGCGCGAAACCGACGCCGATGAGATTATGGTCAACGGGCAGATTTTCGACCACCAGGCGCGGCTGCATTCGTTTGAGCTGGCGATGGATGTTAAGGAAGAGTTGTTGGGATAGTGTGTCTTAACGCGGGAAGCCTTATCCGAGCTGGCAACGCTGTCCTACGTAGACCTGATAAGCGAAGCGCATCAGGCATTGTGTAGGCAGCAGAAATGTCGGATAAGGCACCGCTGATTACTGATACACCGGCAGTAAATTAAAGCTCGATAAAATATGGACCAGTGCGTTGCCAACGCCAAACACCAGAATCAGCGTAATCATCGGCTTGCCGCCCCAGACGCGGAATTTCGGGCTGCCAAAGCGTTTACGCGATGCGCGGGCTAACAGCGCCGGAACAATTGCCGCCCAGATGGTAGCTGCTAAACCAGCATAACCAATGGCGTACAGGAATCCGTTCGGGAACAGTAGACCACCCACAACAGGCGGGGCAAAGGTCAGCAATGCCGTTTTCAAGCGCCCCAGGGCTGAGTCATCGAAACCAAACAGATCTGCCAGATAGTCAAACAAACCCAGCGTTACGCCAAGGAACGAACTCGCTACCGCAAAGTTTGAGAACACGACCAGCAGAAGGTCCAGGCTACGGCTGTTCAGCACGCCGCTTAATGCCTGTACCAGCACATCAATATTACCGCCCTTCTCTGCAATACCGATAAACTCCGGACGCGGGATGTTACCCATCGTCGCCAGCAACCAGATGGTATACAGCGCCAGTGCCATCAGCGTACCGTACACCAGGCATTTCACGATGGTTTTCGGATCTTTGCCGTAATACTTCATCAGGCTTGGCACGTTACCGTGATAACCAAACGACGCCAGGCAGAACGGCAATGTCATCAGCAGATACGGCGCATAAGATGCATTGCTTTCTGCAACGTTGAACAATGTCGCAGGCTGCACATGCCCCAACAGGCTGCCAAAGGTGAGGAAGAAGGTAATGACTTTCGCCCCCAGCACAATCGCCGTCATGCGGCTGACGGCCTTAGTACTCAACCACACCACAAACGCTACCAGCAGTGCAAAACCAAAACCCGCCGCCCGTGCCGGGACGTTTAGCGACATCTCTGCGAAGGTGTGATGCAGAATTGAACCACTGGCAGAAATATAGGCATAGGTCAGGATATAGAGCACAAAGGCAATGGAAATACCGTTGACCACGTTCCAGCCTTTGCCCAGCAAATCTTTGGTGATAGTGTCAAAACTCGAACCGATTCGGTAATTCAGGTTAGCTTCCAGAATCATCAAGCCGGAATGCAGCATACAGAACCAGGTGAAGATCAGCGCCGCCATTGACCAGAAGAACCACGCCCCGGACATGACCACTGGCAGAGAAAACATCCCTGCGCCAATAATGGTGCCGCCGATAATCACCACGCCGCCAAGCAGCGACGGTGACGTTTGGGTGGTGGTTAGTGTTGCCATGAGGGCTTCTCTCCAGTGAAAAATAGTGCGACTGCGTTGTTATGTATTGCACTGTACCAGTACACGAGTACAAAAGACAGAAAAAAAGCCCCGATGGTTCAAATCGGGGCTGTATATATTATTTTACAGACTGTGTTCGCTGTTCAGCGATGATTACGCATCGCCACCGAAACGACGACGACCGGTAGAGTCATCACGACGCGGTGCGCGGCCTTCACGACGTTCGCCGCTAAAACGACGACCATCACCACGACCACCTTCACGGCGTTCACCGCTGAAGTTACGACCGCCTTCACGACGCTCGCCACCGAAACCACGACCACCGCCACGACGCTCACCGCCAGTATGCGGCTGCGCATCGCCCAGCAACTGCATATTCATCGGCTTGTTCAGAATGCGAGTACGCGTAAAGTGTTGCAGTACTTCACCCGGCATACCTTTCGGCAGTTCGATAGTGGAGTGAGAAGCAAACAGCTTAATGTTACCGATGTAACGGCTGCTGATGTCGCCTTCGTTAGCAATCGCGCCAACGATATGACGAACTTCAACACCATCATCGCGGCCCACTTCAATGCGGTAAAGCTGCATGTCACCAACATCACGACGTTCACGACGCGGACGATCTTCACGGTCGCCACGTGGGCCACGGTCGTTACGATCGCGCGGACCACGGTCATCACGGTCACGGAATTCACGTTTCGGACGCATCGGCGCATCTGGCGGAACAATCAGAGTACGTTCACCCTGTGCCATTTTCAGCAGTGCCGCAGCCAGAGTTTCGAGATCCTGCTCTTCACCTTCTGCAGTCGGCTGAATTTTGCTCAGCAGTGCGCGGTATTGATCCAGATCGCTGCTTTCCAGCTGCTGCTGTACTTTAGCGGCGAATTTTTCCAGACGGCGTTTGCCCAGCAGTTCTGCGTTCGGCAGTTCTACTTCCGGAATAGTCAGCTTCATAGTACGTTCAATGTTGCGCAGCAGACGACGCTCGCGGTTCTCAACGAACAGCAGCGCGCGGCCAGCACGACCCGCACGACCGGTACGACCGATACGGTGAACGTAAGACTCAGAATCCATCGGGATATCGTAGTTAACCACCAGGCTGATACGCTCAACGTCCAGGCCACGGGCTGCAACGTCGGTCGCAATCAGGATGTCCAGACGACCATCTTTCAGGCGTTCCAGTGTCTGCTCACGCAGCGCCTGGTTCATGTCACCGTTCAGCGCGGCACTGTTGTAGCCGTTACGCTCAAGAGCTTCAGCCACTTCCAGAGTCGCATTTTTGGTACGAACGAAGATAATCGCCGCATCAAAATCTTCCGCTTCCAGGAAACGTACCAGTGCTTCGTTTTTACGCATACCCCAGACAGTCCAGTAGCTCTGGCTGATGTCAGGACGGGTAGTCACGCTGGACTGAATGCGCACTTCCTGCGGCTCTTTCATAAAGCGGCGGGTAATGCGACGAATCGCTTCCGGCATGGTTGCAGAGAACAGAGCGGTCTGATGACCTTCCGGGATCTGCGCCATAATGGTTTCAACGTCTTCGATGAAGCCCATGCGCAGCATTTCGTCAGCTTCATCCAGAACCAGACCGCTCAGTTTAGAGAGGTCCAGAGTGCCACGTTTCAGGTGGTCCAGCAGACGGCCCGGAGTACCGACAACGATCTGCGGCCCCTGACGCAGGGCGCGTAATTGCACGTCATAACGCTGGCCGCCGTACAGAGCAACCACATTTACGCCGCGCATGTGTTTAGAGAAATCCGTCATTGCTTCAGCAACCTGTACCGCCAGTTCGCGGGTCGGTGCCAGCACCAGAATCTGTGGTGCTTTCAGCTCAGGATCAAGATTCTGCAACAGAGGTAAAGAGAATGCTGCAGTTTTTCCGCTCCCCGTCTGGGCCATACCCAGAACGTCGCGGCCATTCAGCAGATGTGGAATACACTCTGCCTGAATTGGAGATGGTTTTTCGTAACCCAGATCGTTAAGGGCTTCAAGGATAGGAGCCTTCAGGCCCAGATCTGCAAAAGTGGTTTCGAATTCAGCCATGTAGTACGTGTGCCTCAAAATTAATGGCGGCCAGTCTACATAACTCATCATGAAATTGATCAGCAATTTTCATTGAAAAGTGTGAACCGGCTCAAAGTAGGTGTATTAACGAACAACAACGCCCTCACCCGTTAAGGTGATGGCAATCAAAAAAGATTACGGGCTGATGTGTACGTCAGCTATTGCTGGTCCGATTCTGCCAGGTCATCTTGGTCCTGGCCCAGGAGCGATAATTCCAACAATGCGTATCGGTGCTCAACAAAGTTATGAACGTTGTTGGCAACCGCCAGTTTGAACAGTGCCGTGGCGCTGTCCAAATCCCCCAGACTTAGGTAGTACTTACCTAAATAGAAGTTGGTTTCACTGAGATGCTCAGCGAGCGAGGTGTTATCCGTTGCGTCCGCCTTGAGCCTTTCCATTAACGTTTGTTCGCTAATGTTGCCCAGGTAGAACTCGACAATGTTCCATCCCCACTGTTCCTTATCCGATTTTTCGAAGTGCTGTTTCAACACTTCTTTAGCCTGCTTCTCATCGAGCTTCTGCTCGGCGAGATAAAGCCACAGACTACGGAAAGGATCATTGGGATCGTCTTGATAAAACGCCAGCAGATCATCTTGCGCTAACTTGTCACGACCGCCGTAATATAATGCGATCCCGCGATTCAAGTGCGCGTAGTTGTAAGTTGGATCAAGCTCAAGTACAGAATCAAACGCTTCATAGGCAGCATCAAAATTGCCTGCCTGCGTTAAATATATGCCTAAGTAATTGAATACTTCAGGCATATCCGGTCGGATTGCCAGCGCTTGCGAAAAATCGTTACGCGCTAATGCCCTCAGACCGAGACTATCATACAACACTCCGCGCTCATATAAAAGCTGTGCGCGTTCGTCATCGGTTAAAGCCCGACTGGCAAGGATTTGTTCCATACGTGCCAGAATCACTTCCTGCTGTAAAGTCGGTTGCAATGGTACCGCGAGGACTTCACTTTTACGCCAGGAAGTATTACTGCATCCTGCAAGCGTAAGTGCTGTCGCAACGAAACACCAGCGCAAAAAAGGCTTCATTTCCCACTCCCGAAGACCACGGTTGAATGAACGTCCTGTTCCCGGTTGCTAACAAGGCGTCCTGCCCGGTTAAAAGCCCCCCGCCGCAGCGGAGGGCAAATGGCAACCTTACTCGCCCTGTTCAGCAGCCGGAGCTTCCGGTGCTGCAGCAGGTTGAGACTGCTCAGTCGCTTCTTTAATGCTCAGACGGATACGGCCCTGGCGATCAACTTCCAGAACTTTCACCGGTACTTCCTGACCCATCTGCAGGTAATCGGTCACTTTCTCAACGCGTTTGTCAGCGATTTGAGAGATGTGTACCAGACCTTCTTTACCGCCGCCGATGGCAACAAATGCGCCAAAGTCAACGATACGGGTCACTTTACCAGTGTAGACGCGGCCCACTTCGATTTCTGCAGTGATCTCTTCGATACGACGAATAGCGTGTTTCGCTTTCTCGCCGTCGGTCGCTGCGATCTTCACAGTACCGTCATCTTCGATTTCGATGGTGGTGCCAGTTTCTTCGGTCAGGGCACGGATAACAGAACCGCCTTTACCGATAACGTCTTTGATCTTGTCCGGGTTGATCTTGATGGTATGGATACGCGGTGCGAACTCAGAGATATCGCCACGCGGCGCGTTGATCGCCTGTTCCATTACGCCCAGGATATGCAGACGCGCACCTTTAGCCTGGTTCAGCGCAACCTGCATGATCTCTTTGGTGATACCTTCAATTTTGATATCCATCTGCAATGCAGAGATACCGTCGCGGGAACCCGCAACTTTGAAGTCCATATCGCCCAGGTGATCTTCGTCGCCCAAAATGTCAGACAGTACAACGTAGTTGTCGCCTTCTTTCACCAGACCCATTGCGATACCCGCAACGGCAGCTTTGATCGGCACACCTGCGTCCATCAGCGCCAGAGACGCGCCGCACACGGAAGCCATAGAAGAGGAACCGTTGGATTCAGTGATTTCAGACACAACACGTACGGTGTACGGGAATTTGTCCATATCCGGCATGACTGCCAGCACGCCGCGCTTCGCCAGACGACCGTGACCAATTTCACGACGCTTCGGAGAACCGACCATGCCGGTTTCGCCTACGGAGTACGGAGGGAAGTTGTAGTGGAACAGGAAGGTGTCGGTACGTTCGCCCATCAGTTCATCAAGAACCTGCGCGTCACGAGCAGTACCCAGCGTTGCGGTAACCAGCGCCTGCGTTTCACCACGGGTGAACAGCGCAGAACCGTGAGTACGCGGCAGCACGCCAGTACGCACATCCAGACCACGAATCATATCTTTTTCACGACCGTCGATACGCGGTTCGCCTGCCAGTACGCGGCTACGAACAACGTTTTTCTCGATAGCGTGCAGAATTTCACCCAGTTCGTTTTCGTCCAGGGTTTCGTCTTCAGCAAGCAGCGTCGCGATGGTTTCAGATTTGATGACATCAACCTGCGCATAACGCTCTTGTTTGTCGGTGATGCGGTAAGCATCACTCAGACGAGCTTCAGCCAGTGCAGCAACGCGCGCGTTCAGCGCTTCGTTTACCGGCTCCGGCTGCCAGTCCCAACGTGGTTTACCGGCTTCTTTCACCAGTTCATTGATGTTCTGAATAACAACCTGCTGTTGTTCATGACCGAACACTACTGCGCCCAGCATCTGGTCTTCGCTCAGCAATTCAGCTTCAGATTCAACCATCAGTACAGCGGCTTCAGTACCAGCAACAACCAGATCCAGTTTGCTCTCTTTCAGCTCGTCCTGAGTCGGGTTCAGTACGTACTGGTCATTGATGTAACCTACGCGGGCAGCACCAATCGGACCATTGAACGGAATACCAGACAGAGACAGTGCTGCGGAAGCACCAATCATCGCGACGATATCCGGATTAACTTGCGGGTTAACAGAAACCACGGTGGCGATAACCTGAACTTCGTTGACGAAGCCTTCCGGGAACAGCGGGCGAATCGGGCGGTCAATCAGACGCGCGATCAGGGTTTCGCCTTCGCTTGGGCGGCCTTCACGACGGAAGAAGCTACCCGGGATACGACCAGCAGCGTAAGTACGCTCCTGATAGTTAACGGTCAGTGGGAAGAAGTCCTGACCTGGTTTGGCTTTTTTCTGGCCAACAACGGTAACGAATACCGCGGTGTCATCCATGCTAACCATAACAGCGGCAGTAGCCTGACGAGCCATCATGCCGGTTTCCAGAGTCACGGTGTGTTGGCCGTACTGGAATTTACGAACGATCGGATTAAGCAATGTAATATCCTTTCTCTTTCTTAGACAGTACCTTACGGCACTGGTGTTAATACCCGATCTTCTGCGCATCCTCGCGACTAATGACAACCCTAACCCAGCTCTATGTGGGTAAAGCCTCTCATTAGCCGCGCGAACCTCTGCAACGGAAGATCATTCATAGCAACAATACATTAGTTTCCAGTGAATTGCTGCCGTCAGCTTGAAAAAAGGGGCCACTCAGGCCCCCTTTTCTGAAACTCGCAAGAATTAGCGACGCAGACCCAGGCGCTCGATGAGCTGGGTGTAACGTGCTACGTCTTTACGTTTCAGGTAGTCGAGCAGTTTACGACGCTGAGAAACCATGCGCAGCAGACCACGACGGCTGTGGTGATCTTTTTTGTGCTCTGCAAAGTGGCCCTGCAGGTGGTTGATCTGTGCAGTCAGCAGTGCTACCTGAACTTCGGTAGAACCGGTGTCGTTTGCGTCACGACCAAACTCAGAAACGATTTTAGCTGTTGCTTCAGTACTTAGAGACATTTTAAAACTCCAAAGTATATAGAATGAAAGGACGCCGATCTCTAATTCAGCGATCCCAGTGTACGTTACGCAAAGTGTTAAACAATTTACGCGACGTTAAGCGGCAGTATTCTACTCGTAGCGACCTGTTATCGCAAGACGGTTAACATTACGCCGGGTATTCAACCACCAGGCGACGAGGCGCAACGCGGCCTTCATCGTCAATTTCGCCCATACCGATAAATTTGCCGTTCTCACCTTCTGTAACGCGAACCAGTCCTTCCAGCGGCGCACCGGATGTACGAACTGGGTTACCATTTTTGAAGTAAACAGAAGACGTTAACGGAAGATTCACCACCGGGTAGTCCGAAGCTGGACTGTCCATTGGCATCAGTAATGGATCAAGTAACTCCGCAGCCGGAATATCCTGCTGTTCGGCTTGTTCGACCAGTTCACGCAGATGTTCCAGGGTCACCATCCGTTCAACCGGATATTTACTTACCGCCAGACGACGCAGGTAAATAACATGCGCGCCACAACCGAGTTTTTCACCCAGGTCATCAATGATGGTGCGGATATAAGTGCCTTTTGAGCAGTGAATTTCCAGCTCCAGCTCATTGCCTTCGTGGCGAATAAACAGCAATTCATAAACGGTAATCGGGCGCGCTTCACGCGGTACTTCAATGCCCTGACGCGCATATTCGTACAGTTTTTTACCCTGATATTTCAGTGCTGAATACATCGAAGGGATCTGTTCGATATCGCCACGGAAAGTATCCAGCGCCGCCGCCAGTTGCTCTGCGCTAAAGGTTACCGGACGTTCTTCAACGATTTGTCCGTCGGCATCAGAAGTATCGGTACGCTGTCCAAGACGCGCAATGACCCGATAGCGTTTGTCGGAGTCCAGCAGATACTGGGAAAACTTCGTCGCTTCCCCGAGGCAAATTGGCAACATGCCAGTTGCCAGCGGGTCCAGCGCACCGGTATGCCCGGCACGGTTGGCGTTATAAATCCGTTTCACTTTTTGCAGCGCATCATTGCTGGACATACCCTGCGGTTTATCCAGCAACAAAACGCCGTTAATGTCGCGACCGCGACGACGAGGACGACTCATTAGTCCTCCTTGCTGTCGTCCGGGTTAACACGACGTTCTTCGTCATGTTTGACCACGCTGGTCACCAGGTTTGACATGCGCATCCCTTCAACCAGAGAGTTGTCGTAGAAGAAGGTCAGTTCCGGCACGATACGCAGGCGCATCGCTTTCCCCAGCAGGGTGCGGATGAAACCAGAAGCTTCTTGCAACGCTTTGATGCCCGCTTTAACCGCGTCTTCATCTTTGTCGTTGAGGAACGTCACATATACTTTGGCATACGCCAGGTCGCGAGACATTTCGACACCGGAAACGGTGGTCATCATGCCCAGGCGAGGATCTTTAATTTCACGCTGCAGGATGAGAGCGATCTCTTTTTGCATTTCCTGCGCTACGCGCTGCGGGCGACCAAATTCTTTCGCCATAATAAATTCTCCTGACAAAAAAGGGGCTGTTAGCCCCTTTTTAAAATTAATTTCAGGTGGAAGGGCTGTTCACGTTGGCCTGATAAGACGCGCCAGCGTCGCATCAGGCAGTCCATGCAGGATGCGGCGTAAACGCCTTATCCCGCATGGAACCCTAAAAACCTTAAGCGATGGTACGTTGGATCTCGATGATTTCGAATACTTCGATCACATCGCCAGTGCGGACGTCGTTGTAGTTCTTAACGCCGATACCACATTCCATACCGTTACGGACTTCGTTAACGTCATCTTTGAAGCGGCGCAGGGACTCCAGCTCGCCTTCGTAGATAACCACGTTGTCACGCAGAACGCGGATCGGGTTGTGACGTTTAACCACACCTTCGGTAACCATACAGCCTGCGATGGCACCAAATTTCGGTGATTTGAACACGTCACGAACTTCCGCCAGACCGATAATCTGCTGTTTCAGTTCCGGAGACAGCATACCGCTCATCGCCGCTTTCACTTCGTCAATCAGGTTATAGATGACGGAGTAGTAACGCAGATCCAGGCTTTCCGCTTCAATCACTTTACGTGCAGAGGCATCAGCACGTACGTTGAAGCCAACCAGGATGGCGTTGGACGCCGCAGCCAGGGTGGCGTCGGTTTCGGTGATACCCCCTACGCCAGAACCGATGATCTTCACTTTAACTTCGTCAGTAGACAGTTTCAGCAAGGAGTCGGAGATCGCTTCCACAGAACCCTGTACGTCTGCCTTCAGGACGATATTCACTTCGTGAACTTCGCCTTCGGTCATGTTGGCAAACATGTTCTCGAGTTTAGATTTTTGCTGACGCGCCAGTTTAACTTCGCGGAATTTACCCTGACGATAGAGTGCAACTTCACGCGCTTTCTTCTCGTCACGTACAACGGTAACTTCATCACCCGCAGCCGGAACGCCGGACAGGCCGAGGATTTCCACCGGAATGGACGGACCCGCTTCCAGCACTTCCTGACCCAGTTCGTTACGCATCGCACGAACACGACCGTATTCGAAGCCACACAGAACGATATCGCCCTTGTGCAGAGTACCTTCACGTACCAGAACGGTAGCAACCGGACCACGACCTTTATCGAGGAAGGATTCGATAACCGCACCGCTCGCCATACCTTTACGTACCGCTTTTAGCTCCAGAACTTCCGCCTGCAGCAGGATAGCGTCCAGCAGTTCATCGATACCGGTACCCGCTTTCGCAGATACGTGTACGAACTGGCTTTCACCGCCCCACTCTTCCGGCAGGATGCCATACTGGGAGAGTTCGTTCTTAACACGATCCGGATCGGCTTCTGGTTTATCGATCTTGTTCACTGCAACCACCACCGGTACCTGCGCCGCTTTCGCGTGCTGGATTGCTTCGATGGTCTGCGGCATCACGCCGTCGTCGGCAGCAACAACCAGGACTACGATGTCCGTTGCCTGCGCACCACGTGCACGCATTGAAGTAAACGCGGCGTGCCCCGGGGTGTCCAGGAAGGTGATCATGCCGTTTTCAGTTTCAACGTGGTATGCACCAATGTGCTGGGTAATGCCGCCCGCTTCGCCAGAGGCCACTTTCGTTGAACGAATGTAGTCCAGCAGAGAGGTTTTACCGTGGTCAACGTGACCCATGATGGTCACAACCGGCGCGCGCGGTTCAGCCGCAGCCCCCGTGTCACGGTCGCTCATTACCGCCTCTTCCAGCTCGTTTTCACGACGCAGGATAACTTTGTGGCCCATCTCTTCAGCAACCAGCTGTGCGGTTTCCTGATCGATAACCTGGTTGATGGTTGCCATTGCGCCCAGTTTCATCATCGCTTTGATGACCTGAGAGCCTTTAACCGCCATCTTGTTCGCCAGTTCGCCAACGGTGATGGTTTCGCCGATCACAACGTCACGGTTAACGGCCTGAGCTGGCTTCTGGAAGCCTTGCTGCAGGGAAGAACCTTTACGTTTTCCGCCTTTACCGCCACGTACTGCTGCGCGTGCTTCTTCACGATCAGCTTTTGATTCAGCGTGTTTGTTGCCTTTCTTCGGACGCGCTGCTTTCGCGTTACGACCACGGCCACGGCCGCCTTCGACTTCACGATCGCTTTCGTCTTCTGCCTGGCGAGCATGTTGAGAAGTTGTGACATGATAATCGCTGGAATCTTCAGTCGGTTCCGCGTTATCAGTCCATTTGTTTTCTTCCGCCATACGACGTGCTTCTTCAGCAACGCGACGTGCTTCTTCTTCGAGTTTACGACGCGCTTCTTCTTCAGCTTTACGCTTGAGCTCTGCAGCTTCCTGCTCACGGCGGGCTTTTTCAGCCTGGGCGTTTTTAGTCATATCGTCTTGTTGATTGCTCACTTTGTCTTTTTCCGCAGCTTCACGTTTCGCTTGTTCAGCAGCTTCACGCTTAGCTTGTTCTGCGGCCTCACGTTCAGCTTTTTGTTGCGCCTCGCGTTTAGCCGATTCTTCTGCCTCACGACGGGCTTGCTCTTCCGCTTCACGCTGCGCTTGCTCTTCCGCTGCAAGGCGTTCAGCCTCTTGCGGATCGCGTTTCACAAAGGTGCGTTTCTTGCGGACTTCGATTTGTACCGATTTGCTTTTTCCACCGGTACCAGGAATGTTAAGGGTGCTGCGTGTTTTACGTTGCAGCGTCAATTTGTCCGGGCCTGAATTTTTCTGATTCAGGTGGTCAATCAAAGTCTGTTTCTCTTGTGCAGACACAGAGTCGTCAGCAGACTTCCGGATACCTGCATCAGCAAATTGCTGTACCAGGCGTTCCACGGAGGTCTGTCGCTCTGCGGCCAGCGTTTTAATCGTTACATCTGTCATGCTGTTCCTTCCTGCTACAGTTTATTACGCTTCGTCACCGAACCAGCAAATATTACGGGCAGCCATAATCAGTGCTCCGGCTTTTTCGTCGGTCAACCCTTCGATATCAGCCAGATCATCAATGCCCTGTTCGGCGAGATCTTCCAGCGTACAAACGCCACGGGCGGCCAGTTTGAATGCCAAATCACGATCTACCCCTTCAAGGTTCAGCAGATCGTCAGCCGGTTTGTTATCACCGAGGCTTTCTTCCTGGGCCTGTGCAATGGTGGCCAGTGCATTTTTAGCACGCTCGCGCAGTGCTTCAACGGTCGGCTCATCAAGGCCTTCGATTTCCAACAGCTCTTTCATCGGCACATAGGCCAGTTCTTCCAGCGTCGAGAAGCCTTCTTCTACCAGAACAGTCGCGAAGTCTTCGTCGATGTCGAGATATTTGGTGAAGGTGTCGATCGCTGCGTGCGCTTCCGCCTGATGCTTAGCCTGCAGGTCGTCAACGGTCATCACGTTGAGTTCCCAACCGCTCAGCTGCGAAGCCAGACGCACGTTCTGACCGTTACGGCCAATCGCCTGCGCCAGGTTACCGGCTTCAACGGCGATATCCATGGTGTGTTTATCTTCATCCACCACGATAGAAGCAACGTCTGCCGGTGCCATTGCGTTAATCACAAACTGCGCCGGGTTATCATCCCACAGGACGATATCGATACGCTCGCCTCCCAGTTCAGTAGAAACCGCCTGAACACGCGCGCCACGCATACCTACACAGGCACCTACCGGATCGATACGTTTATCGTTGGTTTTCACCGCGATTTTCGCACGAGAACCCGGATCGCGAGCCGCTGCTTTAATTTCAATCACTTCTTCGCCGATTTCTGGCACTTCAATACGGAACAGTTCGATCAGCATTTCCGGCTTGGAACGAGTGACGAACAGTTGCGCGCCACGCGCTTCCGGGCGAACGGAATAGAGCACGCCACGAACGCGGTCGCCAGGGCGGAAGTTTTCACGCGGCAGCATATCTTCGCGCAGGATCACGGCTTCAGCATTGTTGCCCAGATCCAGAGAGATGTTGTCGCGGTTTACTTTTTTCACCACGCCGGTGATGATTTCACCTTCGTGTTCACGGAACTGATCAACCACCATCGCACGTTCGGCTTCACGCACTTTCTGCACGATAACCTGTTTTGCCGTCTGGGTAGTGATACGGTCAAAGGTAACAGACTCAATCTGATCTTCAACGTAATCGCCCAGGTTCAGGCTTTCATCTTCATAACGTGCGGCTTCAAGGGTGATTTCCTTGGTCGGCTGGGTGACTTCATCAACAACTAACCAGCGACGGAAGGTGTCAAAATCACCGCTTTTGCGATCGATCTGTACGCGGACGTCGATCTCTTGTTCATATTTTTTCTTTGTTGCTGTCGCCAGCGCGCTTTCCAATGCTTCGAAAATCTTCTCGCGAGGTAGCGCCTTTTCATTGGATACGGCTTCAACTACAGCCAAAATTTCTTTGTTCATCGCGGGCTTTTCACCTCATCCAGACTATTAAAAGTGGGGAACCAGGTTCGCCTTCTGGATATTACTCAGCGCGAACACTTCATCTTTACCTTCGACGGTAACTGTGATCATTTCACCGTCTACCGCTTTGATAACGCCCTGCCATTTACGACGGTTTTGTACCGCCATACGGAGAACCAGAGTCACCTCTTCTCCGACAAAACGGGCGTAGTGTTCAGCCGTGAACAGTGGGCGATCGAGACCCGGTGAGGAGACTTCCAGGTTATAAGCAACGGTGATGGGATCTTCAACATCCAGCACAGCACTTACCTGGTGGCTCACATCAGCACAATCATCAACATTGATGCCATCTTCACTATCAATATAGATGCGCAGTGTGGATGTGCGACCGCGAATAAATTCGATGCCAACCAGTTCAAAACCCAGGGCCTCAACTGGCGCAGTAATCATCTCTGTTAATTTTTGCTCTAATGTGGACAAGCCCACCCCCAAGACATAAAAAAAGGGCCTAAAGCCCAGTTATTCTGTAGTCAGATAACAAAAAACCCCGATAAATCGGGGCTTTATATAACTGAACCCTATAACCGCAACTGCGGTCTGGAGCACTTTCCAGAAGGATTTTTTCAAATCCCACTACGAAGGCCGAAGTCTTCACAGTATATTTGAAAAAGGACTCTAAGGGAAAGTGGTTGCGGGGGCCGGATTTGAACCGACGACCTTCGGGTTATGAGCCCGACGAGCTACCAGGCTGCTCCACCCCGCGCCTGAAACGTGGCAAATTCTACTCGTTTTGGGTAAAAAATGCAAATACTGCTGGGATTTGGTGTACCGAGACGGGACGTAAAATCTGCAGGCATTATAGTGATCCACGCCACATTTTGTCAACGTTTATTGCTAATCATGTGAATGAATATCCAGTTCACTTTCATTTGTTGAATACTTTTGCCTTCTCCTGCTCCCCCTTAAGCGCATTATTTTACAAAAAACACACTAAACTCTTCCTGTCTCCGATAAAAGATGATTAAATGAAAACTCATTTATTTTGCATAAAAATTCAGTGAGAGCGGAAATCCAGGCTCATCATCAGTTAATTAAGCAGGGTGTTATTTTATGACGACGATTCTCAAGCATCTCCCGGTAGGTCAACGTATTGGTATCGCTTTTTCCGGCGGTCTGGACACCAGTGCCGCACTGCTGTGGATGCGACAAAAGGGAGCGGTTCCTTATGCATATACTGCAAACCTGGGCCAGCCAGACGAAGAGGATTATGATGCGATCCCTCGTCGTGCCATGGAATACGGCGCGGAGAACGCACGTCTGATCGACTGCCGCAAACAACTGGTGGCCGAAGGTATTGCCGCTATTCAGTGTGGCGCATTTCATAACACCACCGGCGGCCTGACCTATTTCAACACGACGCCGCTGGGCCGCGCCGTGACTGGTACCATGCTGGTTGCTGCGATGAAAGAAGATGGCGTGAATATCTGGGGTGACGGTAGCACCTATAAAGGAAACGATATCGAACGTTTCTATCGTTATGGTCTGCTGACCAATGCTGAACTGCAGATTTACAAACCGTGGCTTGATACTGACTTTATTGATGAACTGGGCGGCCGTCATGAGATGTCTGAATTTATGATTGCCTGCGGTTTCGACTACAAAATGTCTGTCGAAAAAGCCTACTCCACAGACTCCAACATGCTTGGTGCAACGCACGAAGCGAAGGATCTGGAATACCTCAACTCCAGCGTCAAAATCGTCAACCCAATTATGGGCGTGAAATTCTGGGATGAGAGCGTGAAGATCCCGGCAGAAGAAGTCACAGTACGCTTTGAGCAAGGTCATCCGGTAGCGCTGAACGGTAAAACCTTTAGCGACGACGTAGAAATGATGCTGGAAGCTAACCGCATCGGCGGTCGTCACGGCCTGGGCATGAGCGACCAGATTGAAAACCGTATCATCGAAGCGAAAAGCCGTGGTATTTACGAGGCTCCGGGGATGGCACTGCTACATATCGCTTATGAACGTCTGTTGACCGGTATTCACAACGAAGACACCATTGAGCAGTATCATGCACATGGTCGTCAGTTGGGCCGTCTGCTGTACCAGGGGCGTTGGTTTGACTCCCAGGCGCTGATGCTGCGTGACTCTCTGCAACGCTGGGTTGCCAGCCAGATCACTGGTGAAGTTACCCTGGAGCTGCGCCGTGGGAACGATTATTCAATCCTGAATACCGTCTCAGAGAACCTGACCTACAAGCCAGAGCGTCTGACGATGGAAAAAGGCGACTCGGTGTTCTCGCCAGATGATCGTATTGGTCAATTGACCATGCGTAATCTGGATATCACTGATACCCGAGAGAAACTTTTTGGTTATGCCAAAACTGGCCTGCTCTCCTCCTCTGCCACTTCAGGCGTGCCGCAGGTGGAGAATATGGAAAACAAAGGCCAGTAATTCGACATCAACCCTGCCCTTCAGGGGTGGGGTTACCTTGCTTATCCTCTGTAAACTCCTTTCTGAGCATCACATAATCGAAAACATCATGGTTTGCATCCACAACCCGTGAGTCTCCTTTATAGTGTGCAATCACTTCCTCAAGCGTTTGCGGCTGTTCCGGCTTTGTTACCCCCATCCACGCATTAATAAGGTAATTATTGTAAGCTGTCGAAAAGATGTTGTTTTCCGTTGTGCGATCCACGCCATCCCCAAGAACGGGGCTATACCAGATAAACATCGGGACATGATATGCCTGCTGGCTAGCCTCCCTGCCTCCATGAAAATAGACGTTCTTCTTCGTAGGGTCACGTTCCAGGCCGTGGTCGGCAAAATACATGACCGAGGCGCGGCGATCTTTTAATAATTCAAAAACCTGACCTAGCAAACTATCTGTGTAATGAATGGAGTTGTCATAGCAGGCATCCTGATCGTCCTGCGGTTGAAACACGGCGCTGGATTGCGGATAGGCGCTACAAGCCGGTTCATGGCTTCCATTTAAATGAAGAACAATCAGTTTCTTTTGCTGCGTATTTTGCTGTAATGCTTGCGATAAATGCGGCAACAACAATTCATCAAATCCTCTGACATAAACTGTTTCCATGGCGCGCATGGCGATACTGGTAACTGCTGTACCATTCTGCCGAAAAGCGGATTGCGAGCTTAGCCAGAAAGTCTGAAATCCTGCTTGATTAGCCATATTAATAATGTTGTCGGGGTAATTATGAATGTCATGACTCAAAACAGAATCAGCAGTTAAAGAAAGGGGAACCGACAGCGCAGTGTAAGGTGCGCCGCTTATTGCTTGATTAAACAGTTTGATCTGTTTTCTTTGTGCTTCAACTTGCGGTGTCGTAGAGCGTGTATATCCATACAAAGACATATTGTCGACACGTACAGACTCCCCCACAATCAACACGTAGGTATCAATACCTGTATCCCTGACTGATAATTGAAAATACGGCACCGTGTTTGCAATTGAGAGTAATCTTTGATGCTCTTTCGCTGCTAAAGCAAAATAGTTGAGATTGAAAAACGGCGTATAGGTAGCAAATCGCGACGCTAGTATATATGGACTGAACGCTTTTTTATTTTTTGCATCTTTATAAGCAAATTGACAAGCGGAAAATAAACTGCCCGAAATGACAATCAGCAATAATATTCCTGTCACTTTTTTTGTCGGCAAGGAAACATCATATTTTATTATTACTGCCAAAAAAAGAAGGGATAAAAAAGCAAAGGCACATAGATAAGGGATATACATCCCCAGCATTTTGACAACTTCATCCGGATCACTCTGGAGCACACTAATCGCAAATCCATCATTGAAAGTTGTACCAAAGGTACACCATGAATAGAGGCTAATACTCATGTCTGCCGCAGTCAGTAACACAAATGGTGCGGCAACAAGCAGGCGAAGCGGAAGGGATGATATACGTTTTACAACCAGGATGGTCAGGACGAAGAACAGCAATCGCTGAACCATATGCGCGCCGGAAGAGGCGACTAAGTTCGTAATACCAAAAACAATAACACAAAGATACAACAACCAATGAGATTTAAAACTTCTAGCAAATTTGTTGAATACTGTCATCCAGAAATCCAAGTTCACAACCAATATAAACAATTATCAACAATGTTCAATTTTATATCAGACATGTTTTTCAACTCTGATCCATATCAGACCGAAACACTGTTAGTTTTTTCTTTTTAAATGATGCGGCCATTGCGTTCTCAGTAATTAAATAACATTATCAATGCGTCTCTAAACATTACGCAGAACGTAGCCATCAGTAGTTATACTGACAGGAGCAGGATGGTTTATCGAGAAGTAAACATATCCGTATTCGTACCGGAACTGGAGTTGACACAATAAAGTGCCAATTATGTCAGCAGAAGGGAAAAGTTTATAACTAAGGCGTACCGGCACCATCGTTTCAAGGTACCAGCTACGAGTAAAGCAACTGGACGAGATACAGATACCTGACAACCATTCCTCAGACCAGGACCAAAACGAAAAAAGACGCTTTTCAGCGTCTCTTTTCTGGAATTTGGTACCGAGGACGGGACTTGAACCCGTAAGCCCTATTGGGCACTACCACCTCAAGGTAGCGTGTCTACCAATTCCACCACCTCGGCACGGATACTACTTTTTAGTTCGGGATATCGCTGGTCGGCTTAGCCGGAGCAGCTGGTTGAGTTTGTTCGGTTTTCACCGGTGCACTCAGATTTTCCCATTCGCTACCTTTATTGGTTTTGTTGCTATTGATGTTACCCAGCACCAGACTGATGATGAAGAATAACGTTGCCAGCAGCGCCGTCATGCGGGTCATGAAGTTACCAGAACCACTTGAACCAAACAGCGTAGCGGAAGCGCCTGCTCCGAAGGAGGCTCCCATATCAGCGCCTTTACCTTGCTGCAGCATGATCAGACCAACAAGGCCAATTGCCACAATAAGGAAAACTACTAAAAGAGCTTCGTACATAATCAACCTGTTCCTTGCGGAGTTGCCGCGTACCAATGCTTCAACCAATAAAGCGGGAGTTTTTAATCTTTCCCACTGAAGCGGGTGTGAATACTAACCAAAGCGAATGACCTTCGCAAGGGCAATTTTATCGCATTGTATCAACTGCGGAAAAAAACAGCAAAACCGATGTGTTCGCTGAGAAAAAAGGCGACAATCGCCGCCTTTTTAGCCAGTTATCTAACGCTTTAAACGGCTTTTACTGCATCGGCGATGCGGTGTGCAAATTCAGTCACCTGCGCTTCGTCTTCGCCTTCCACCATCACGCGAATTAACGGTTCGGTGCCGGATTTACGCAGCAACACGCGTCCACGGTTGCCCAGCGCAGCTTCAACCTCTGCGGTCACGGCTTTAACTGACTCATGCTCAAGTGGATCGCCGCTACCTGCGGTGTAACGTACGTTAACCAGAATCTGCGGGAACATTTTCATGCCGCTGCAAAGGTCGTGCAGGCTCATATGGTTACGTGCCATCGCCGCCAGCACCTGCAAGCCAGCAACGATGCCGTCACCGGTAGTAGTTTTATCCAGTAGGATCACATGACCGGAATTCTCTGCACCGATACGCCAGCCTTTCTCCTGCATTTTTTCCAGTACGTAGCGGTCACCCACTTTCGCGCGCGCAAATGGAATTCCTAACTGTTTCAGCGCCAGTTCAAGCCCCATGTTGCTCATCAATGTACCCACAGCGCCACCACGCAGCTGGCCCTGACGAAGACCTTCACGCGCGATGATATACATGATCTGATCGCCATCGACTTTATTGCCTTCATGGTCGACCATAATCACGCGATCGCCATCGCCGTCGAAGGCAATACCGAGATCCGCTTTTTCAGCCAGCACACGAGCCTGGAGCGCGCGAACGTCGGTAGCCCCCACTTCGGCATTGATGTTTACACCGTTTGGCTCACAACCGATAGCGATAACGTTCGCCCCCAGTTCGCGCAGCACGTTCGGCGCGATGTGATAAGTCGCACCGTTTGCACAATCCACCACAATCTTCAGTTCACTGAGGCTAAGTTCGTTCGGGAACGTGGCTTTGCAAAACTCGATATAGCGACCCGCGGCATCAACGATACGGCTGGCTTTACCCAGTTCTGCCGAATCAACGCAGCTGATCTCCTTTTCCATTTCCGCTTCGATGGCCTCTTCTACCGCATCCGGCAGTTTGGTGCCGTCGATAGAGAAGAATTTAATCCCATTATCGTAGAACGGGTTATGCGATGCAGATATCACAATTCCGGCCTCTGCGCGGAAGGTACGCGTCAGATAAGCCACGGCCGGTGTTGGCATCGGGCCAGTGAAGAGTGCGGAAAGGCCCGCTGCCGCCAGACCCGCTTCCAGTGCTGACTCCAGCATATAGCCAGAAATACGCGTGTCTTTACCAATAATAATCTTACGGGAGCCGTGGCGCGCCAGCACTTTACCCGCGGCCCAACCCAGCTTAAGCACAAAATCAGGTGTGATCGGCGCATCCCCTACACGACCACGAATCCCATCGGTACCGAAATATTTACGATTACTCATAGCGTTTGTTTTCCTTTGCAGACAGAGTGGCTTCCACCACCCGCATCGCTTCTACGGTTTCTTTGACGTCATGAACACGAATGATGTGCGCGCCTTGCATTGCGGCAATGACCGCACAGGCCAGACTACCGCTCAGGCGCTCGGACGGCCCCACGTTCAGCAGCTGCCCAATCATCGATTTTCGTGACATACCCACCAACAGCGGCAGGTTGAAATGGTGAAATTCAGCCAGGCGCGCCAGTAATGAATAGTTATGGGAGAGATTTTTACCGAAACCGAATCCGGGGTCGAGCAACAATTTCTCTTTTGCGATACCCGCCTGCTCGCAACGTGCTATTTGCTCAATAAAGTAGCGATTCACTTCTGCAAAGACATCGTCATACTTCGGAGCTTCCTGCATGGTTTTTGGATTTCCCTGCATATGCATCAGACAAACCGGTAAACCGGTTTCTGCAGCCGCCTCCAGAGCGCCAGGTTCGGAAAGGGAGCGGATATCATTAATAATGTGAGCGCCAACTTTCGCTGACTCACGGATGACTTCTGGTTTGGATGTATCGACCGAGATCCAGACTTCGAAGCGTTGAGCAATTGCCTCAACCACAGGAATAACACGTTGCAACTCTTCTTCAACGCTAACTTCCGCCGCCCCTGGGCGCGTGGACTCGCCACCAACGTCAATGATCGTCGCGCCAGCATTGATCATCAGATTCGCATGTTTCACCGCATCTATCAGCGAGTTATGCGTGCCACCATCCGAAAAGGAATCAGGCGTGACGTTGAGGATCCCCATTACGTGAGGATGGCTAAGGTCCAGTGAAGTACCCTGGGCAAAGAGTTTCATGATGTTATCCCTGGTATGAATTGATAAGAAAAAACCCCGGAGCACGCCCCGGGGTTTTCGGTACAAATACAGTCATCTGATGCGGGAACTTACTTGTCGCCTAACTGCTCTGACATGGTGTTACCCGGGTTCGGCGTACGCGGTTCATCAACCGGACGAGGAGCCTTTGGACTACCATTGTCGCCAGAATTGTTAGAAGCGCCTGGTTCTTCCCAGCCCGCTGGCGGACGTACATCGCGACGTGCCATCAGGTCATCAATCTGCGGTGCGTCGATAGTCTCATATTTCATGAGAGCATCTTTCATCGCATGCAGAATATCCATATTGTCGGTCAGAAGCTGACGCGCACGATTATAGTTACGCTCAATCAGTGCTTTCACTTCCTGGTCGATGATACGTGCAGTTTCATCGGACATATGTTTCGCTTTCGCTACGCTACGGCCGAGGAATACTTCACCTTCTTCTTCCGCGTACAGCAGTGGACCCAATTTCTCAGAGAAGCCCCACTGGGTCACCATGTTACGTGCCAGATTGGTCGCAACTTTAATATCGTTGGACGCACCGGTAGAAACATGTTCCGGCCCATAGATGATCTCTTCTGCCAGACGACCACCGTACAGCGTAGAAATCTGGCTTTCCAGTTTCTGACGGCTGGCGCTGATTGCGTCGCCCTCAGGCAAGAAGAAAGTCACACCCAGCGCACGACCGCGTGGGATAATCGTCACTTTGTGCACCGGATCGTGTTCCGGCACCAGGCGACCGATAATCGCATGACCCGCTTCGTGGTAAGCCGTTGATTCTTTCTGCGCTTCCGTCATCACCATGGAGCGACGTTCCGCACCCATCATGATTTTGTCTTTCGCTTTCTCGAACTCAACCATCGACACAACGCGTTTGTTGCCACGAGCAGCGAACAGTGCCGCTTCGTTCACCAGGTTCGCCAGGTCAGCACCGGAGAAACCAGGAGTACCACGGGCAATGATTGCCGCGTCGATATCGGGGGCCAATGGTACGCGACGCATGTGAACTTTCAGGATCTGCTCACGACCGCGAACATCTGGCAAGCCGACCACAACCTGACGGTCGAAACGGCCAGGACGCAGCAGGGCCGGGTCGAGAACGTCCGGACGGTTAGTCGCGGCGATAACGATGATACCTTCGTTACCTTCGAAGCCATCCATCTCAACCAGCATCTGGTTCAGAGTCTGTTCACGTTCATCGTGACCACCGCCCAGACCAGCGCCACGCTGGCGGCCTACGGCGTCGATTTCATCGATAAAGATGATGCACGGTGCCGCTTTCTTCGCCTGTTCGAACATGTCACGAACACGGGATGCACCCACACCGACGAACATTTCTACGAAGTCAGAACCGGAGATAGTAAAGAACGGAACTTTCGCTTCGCCTGCAATCGCTTTCGCCAGCAACGTTTTACCGGTACCCGGAGGACCGACCATCAGGACGCCTTTCGGGATCTTACCGCCGAGTTTCTGGAAGCGGCTCGGCTCGCGCAGATACTCTACCAGTTCAGCAACTTCTTCTTTTGCTTCGTCGCAGCCCGCAACGTCAGCAAAGGTCGTTTTGATCTGATCTTCCGTCAGCATGCGCGCTTTGCTCTTACCAAACGACATGGCACCTTTGCCACCGCCGCCCTGCATTTGACGCATGAAGAAGATCCAGACACCAATCAGCAACAGCATCGGGAACCAGGAGATGAAGATAGAAGCCAGCAGGCTTGGTTCTTCAGGCGGTTCACCGACAACCTTGACGTTCTTGGTCAACAGGTTATCCAGTAATTTCGGATCCTGAACCGGAATGTAAGTGGTATAACGGTTACTATCTTTCTTGGTAACGTTGATTTCACGTCCGTTGATACGCGCTTCACGAACCTGGTCGTTATTGACCTCTTGTAGGAAGGTAGAGTAATCCACCTTACGGCCATTAGACTCGCTGGGCCCAAAGCTCTGGAATACTGACATCAGCACAACGGCAATGACCAGCCAGAGTATTAGGTTTTTCGCCATGTCACTCAAGGGATTAACCTCTTATTACAACTGTGTTAAAAACAGCGTCAGGATACTCTATATCCAGCATCTTTCAAACTTTCGTCTGAAATCTCCCGGTTAGGGTTTACGCCCGGTCGCTACAATATACACTTCCCGCGAACGTGCACGAGAAGAGTCCGGCTTACGAACTTTGACCTTCGTAAACAGGGAGCGAATTTCCCTTAGATACTCATCGAAACCTTCGCCCTGGAACACCTTCACTACAAAACTGCCACCTGGCGCTAATACATCACGACACATTTCTAACGCCAGTTCCACCAGATACATGGCACGGGGGATATCCACCGCCGGTGTTCCGCTCATGTTTGGTGCCATATCGGACATGACAACCTGGACTTTGCTGTCGCCAACGCGCTCCAGCAGTGCTTTCATCACCAGTTCATCACGAAAATCGCCCTGAAGAAAGTCCACACCAACGATAGGATCCATAGGTAAAAGATCGCAAGCGATGATGCGGCCTTTGCCGCCAATTTGGGTGACCACATATTGTGACCAACCACCCGGAGCAGCACCAAGGTCGACAACCGTCATTCCCGGTTTAAAGAGTTTGTCACTTTGCTGTATTTCATCAAGTTTAAACCAGGCACGGGAACGTAACCCCTTTTTCTGTGCCTGTTGAACATATTTATCGCTAAAGTGTTCCTGAAGCCAGCGGCTGGAGCTGGCAGAACGCTTCTTACCTGTCATTTAACTTTCCCATGGGGATAACACATCGTAACCAATTGCGTAAATTTTTACGCGCCTATTTGGTGATATATGGGAGATGGCGGTAGAATGACCCGTTTTCAATCCCAACGTAAGCAAAAAATACGATGAATCTGAGTACTAAACAAAAACAGCACCTGAAAGGTCTGGCACATCCGCTCAAGCCAGTTGTTCTGCTTGGCAGTAATGGTTTGACCGAAGGGGTGCTGGCCGAGATTGAACAAGCGTTAGAGCACCATGAACTCATCAAGGTGAAAATCGCCACCGAAGATCGCGAAACTAAAACCTTGATCGTGGAAGCTATCGTGCGCGAAACCGGCGCCTGTAATGTACAGGTCATCGGTAAAACGCTGGTGCTTTATCGCCCAACTAAAGAACGTAAAATCTCGCTGCCACGCTAAGATTATCCTAAAGTTACACACATTTGCTGTGTAAAACGAGGGGTTTTCCGCAGGCAGGAGAGCAAAATGCCACGCTCTGTTCGTTGATAAAAGGCCGCATAGCGGCCATAAACACAAACAAAAATCAATAAGTTAGATAATTATCAAAGACTTACAGACACACAAAAACACAGCCAACCACAACAAATAACATAGATGTGGTCACTTTGTGGATCATCATCCAACAAATTTAGCAACAAATACAGCAACCGCCGCCGTGAAAATGGTTGTGCATACTGGCACAATAATGCCACTCCAACGCCACTTCGTATTATCATCAACCTTGTCAAACCGCCGATTCATCTCATCCATAATCTTGTCAAAGCGTTTATCCATCGCTTCGGTAAGCTCACCCTTCAGGCTGTTAATGTCTGATTTGATCTGATCTTTCAGGTGAGCTGTATCAGATTTAAGCTCCCCTTTCAGATTCGCAATATCGCATTTAAGATCACCTTTCAGATGTGCTGTGTCTGCTTTGAGCTCACCTTTCACCTCACCAACATCGGCTTTGGTTGAAAGGTTTGTAGTGCGTTCAGCAAGCGTCGCAAGGTCGTTTCTTGTTAACGATAAATCACCTTCGAGTCGCTCAATTCGCCTTTCAAGTTTATCTGACATTCCACCTCCACTATTACCGCCTCCTCCACTGAAAGATGGGTCATCATCAAAAGAGTTGCTAATGCCATCACGAATGGGGGTTACGCCATGCCCGCTTTTAGCACACGCCACTCAGATTCCCTCCCAAACTATATATCCTTTATCTCTTGCCCAACGAACAACTGTGTGAGCTGTATATGTGGATGTGAAGCCGCAATAAGAACATGACACTTCATACCGGAAATTGTAGATGCTAATGGGGCCGTTCTCCTTACGTATGGGAGTGACATATTCCCAATCATTTGAATCATCATAATCATCAAGTTCAGGATCAGTGCCGTGAACAACCGTATGTGGAACAAATAGATCTGGGCGTCCACACGAGAGACAAGAGGTTTTAGCACCTCTATCTGTGAGAAATTGAATAAATAATTTGGGCGTAATTTCCTGCAAGGCCTGCACATGCTCACGTTCCTTATCATTAAGAGGCCTGCCAAGATATAGAAAATCATCAAATTTAAGAGGCTTCATATACGGCTTCTCCAAGAGGATTAAATTTCACCGCATCCTGCAAGTAATCCGGCGCAAGATGAGCATAAATCATCGTTGTCTGAATCTTTGCGTGCCCCAGAATTTTCTGGAGCGTCAGAATATTGCCGCCGTTCATCATGAAATGACTGGCGAAGGTGTGGCGCAGCGCATGAACAGCCTGGCCGTCAGGAACATCAGGTGCGACCGTTTTGATGACATCGCGAACCAATGAATAATCCAGCGTCGGAAACACCAGTTTCCCGTCCCGTTTTTTGATCTTTTCAAACAGGCTTTCAGAAATAGGAACGGTACGGTTTTTGCTGTTCTTCGTTTTTGAAAAAGTGATTCGACAATGAAGAACGCGGCGCTGCTCCAGTGCCGCTACCTCGCCCCATCGCGCCCCGGTCGATAAAAGGATTTCGACAGCCAGCCGCTCATCGGGATTTTCAGCCAGTGCATCCAGCAACTGAACACATTCAGACTTACTCAGATATCCCATTTCGCGTTCGTTAACCTTCATTCCTTTCAGGCCTTGAATGGGGTTATCGTTAAGAAAATGGCCGGATGAGATGAGTGCGGTAAACATCGCGCTTAACGCCCCAATCTCTCGATTTATGGTGCTGGGCTGTATCCCCTGCTCTATCCTGGACACACGTAGCTCGGTGAGCATCGTTGTATTAAGTTTATGCACGCACGGGTCATCCATTGCCTCACTCAAGCGCAGCAATTTAAGGCGCGTGTTATGCCCTGACTTCATTAGCTGGCCGTGGTATTTCCACCACAAGTCAATAAGCACTGACAGCGGACGGCGATCAATGGAGTTTCCTTTCCACTCATTGTTATGCAGTTGTGCCAGCACCCACCGCTCATATAAAACTGCATCTGATTTCGTTTTAAATTTTTTTCGAATGCGTTTGCCTTTACGCCCCTCTGGGCGCATGTCAAGAAGATACCCTCCCGGAATTGATTTTATGCTCATTCGTGAAACCCCAGCGTTACAAGACCACCATGCCCCCAGCGCTCCATGATTAGTCGGGCTGTGTGCCAGTTTTGCGGAGTTTTTGAGAAGGCGATGTGTTTTCTGGCCCATCAGGGGAGAGAGACGGACTGATCTGCCCTGCAGCCTCATTTGTTTTTCCCGTCATAAGCCACATTGTGTACTTTTCGAAATCTTTAGAATTAATTACGCGATCGACAACGCTTAAACCAACCTCTCTTTTGCCACTCTCATAATTCTTTATAGTTCCGAGATTTATCCCGGTAACATCGGCAAACTCAACTTGAGTTAACCCTTCACTCTTCCGTATCTCTTTCAGTTTTTTTTCATACCCACTTGACATGGTGGTCTACAGACGACTAAATTAATATCAAAAGTAGTCTACCGACGACTTTCGGTAACAAATAACCACAGATAGAACAGGTTATCACATCATGGCAGAGGTCTTGAATACATACGAACAGGAAGACATTGAGCGTTTAGCGGCGTTCTACCCATACCGCGATGAGCATGGATTACCAATACTTGAAGAAAGCCTGAAAGATTACGCAAAGCGTACCAAACAAGCTGTTAACACAGTGAAAAGACAGGCTGACAGAGGTTCGATTCCCATCAACCAGGGTGAAAAGAACTCAAGACGCACAGTAAATCTCTTCGCTCTTTTCCTGAAAACAATCAGGAGCGCAGAGAAATACGTGCAGATGACAAAATAACGAGGTGTCATTTTATGCTGAAGCAACGCCGTAATTTTCGCACCGGAACAGAACGCCACGCTAACCGCTTCGCTACCAGTGCATCACGTAGCAGCTCTCGCTACAGCCTGAGCGAAACACACGCCACACCTGATGGCCATCCCGTAAAACAAATTGGTGAACACACCTGGCTGATTGAGAAAGCTGGAATCGTGGTCCACAAATGCCCACGCAATCCGTTTACCGGAAACCGCATTTTTGCACTGAGCAGCGGCGACAATCAGTTCGGGCAGGATTTCACATTATACGAAGCGCTTCGCACGGTTGATCGTCTGCTGCGTGGACAGAGTTTTATTAAACAGGCTGATTTATAACAGGTGCTTTATGACTAAAGACCATACTCAAGGTGTATTTATCCGCTTTATTGATTCTCGCGGTGAACTGTTATTGCGTGCATCAGCTATTAATGGTGTGGCCCAGACAAAAGACGCAACCACTCATATTTATTTGGACAGCACCGCACAACTGATCGCGGGGCTTCCGTACCAGACTGTACGTAAAGTCATTAGCGAAGCTGAAAAGGCACGTCAGATTAATAGCGATGAACCATACATCGAAATTATCTGCATGGATTCAGAAGCAGAAATCCAGAAGGCAGATTAAAGGGCGTTGCGATGGACAAAGAATATAAAACTCTCATTAACAAAGCACTTGAGCGTTTTTATTTTCGCTTAAGTGCATCAGGCGCTCATGCTGAACGTGCGGCCCGTGACTCATTGACCAGAGCAATCCGAAGTCTGTATGACGTGGCTTTTTACGCTGATGATCTGGATGCACTTAACGAACTTTCCGAGCTGATCTGTGCCGCAGAATGCGGGGAACATATTGAACCGTATAAGCTGGGAAATATCGCATGAGTATATTTATCTCATGGCTTGTTCTGATTATTTCGGTGGCCTGTGCCATTGGGATTATGCGAATTATTCATTCAGTGAAAAAGATTGAACGTTATTTCCCTGACGAATAACAGCACAACTAAACACCAGATTAAATAAGAAAACGTGAAAACAATCCGCACTCGCGGAGGTATTCGCACACACAAATAACGAGGATACAAAATGAACGCTAAAGATACAGTCACCATCACCAAACTGAAAAAAATATCAGAAATGGAAGATGCATTAGCCAGGCAGGCACTGAGAGAAGGGCTTATTCCCTTTTATGTTCGTTCAATGGCTATAGCAGAAGTCACTGCAAGCGCTGCTGGACTTATTGAAAGCCTGAACAACGAAATCAGCACTCTCAAAGCTCAATTAGCCGGCACCAACACTTCTTCCCCCAGCATTGGGAAACGGGTCTTTATCATCAACAACCCACAACAGGAATACATCATCCTGGCAGACCTGCAGGGAAGCTACATGATTGCTGCGGTTCCGGCAAATGAGAGCGAACCGCTGAGTGATGTACACATCATCAGACGCGACCGGATTGCGTTCATCGACATAGCAACCTCTTCCCCATTTAACGCATAACCCCATGAAAAACCAAAGGAGCACAGCGATGATCGAATCATTATTAACCGCACATTTCACATCGCGCGGCGTTGAATACGACGTGGAAGACAGCCTGATCGATCACGACAGAACAGCTCCTTCCCGCAGCGAGCCGGGTGTTCATCACATCTGGCTTAAGAACGGGGAGCATTACGTGGCTACTAACGTGATGTATGTGCAGGTCCTGCGCAAAAAAGCAGGTAACTGATGACTCAGGTACAGGAGCCACGCAGATGACCATTCTGGACTACATCGCCGCCAATCCGGGTTGTAGCGGTGGAGAAATCGCCGCAGCACTGAATACCTCAACCACAGCCATTAATGCGGAGTTACGCCGACTCTGGCGCAGCGGTTCAGTCAT
>OFGE01000934.1_pt1 | contig 29400 bp, 31 predicted proteins | sample 1521681 | NCBI WGS metagenome assembly OFGE01 (sample SAMEA3504093, study PRJEB24116) | mouse gut metagenome | biome: mouse gut; feature: mouse-associated habitat; material: faeces | place: Denmark | collected 2011
CCACCCATCGGGGCGTCCGGTACACCGGGTTCTGCTCCGGGCAGTATTTGAGCAAGGTTTAAGGAGGAAAAATCATGGAAGCTATTATTCAGAACATCCCCGCAGTCATCTCTGTCATCCTGCCCCTAGTGCTGGTGCTCATGGTTGTGACAAACATCATCGTGGAGGTGCTGAAGGGCCTGACCTGGGGGAAGCTGCCGACCAACCTGCTGGCCTTCTTCATCGCCATGGCCGTCACGCTGCTGGCCTTCTTCGCCATGTGCCAGATCATGGGCGTCCCCGTCACCTGGTACATGGTGGTCGGTGCTATCGTCCTGGGCTTCTTCGTCTGCTTCGCTGCTATGTTTGGGTTTGATAAGCTGAAGCAGACCATGGAACAGTTGGAGCAAATTAAGAATAAGTAAGTGTGCCGCCTTGTGGGATTGACCCGCAAGGCGGCTCTTTTTTTGTGGCAAATTCCCAGACGTTTGGGATTTTGCTGTTCGGTTTTCAAGGTGCCTGTATGTAAACGGGGCGGCGATTGACTCCCCCGGTGCCGATGGGGTATACCCATGAGCGGCCGCCCCAGTGGGGGCGGCCCCGATTCTAGCGTCCATTTAGCGTCCATGGACGCTAAAACTGGCGAAATTGAAGGAGGTACACAAAAAATAAAAACCCTGAAACCATTGATACACAAGGATTACAGAGGTTCACTAAAATACAACAGACATAGCTAAGACAGTTGGTAAGGATGAGGTCCCCAGTTCAAATCTGGGTAGCAGCTCCACAAAAACCGCTTAAATCATCGGATTTAGGCGGTTTTTGCTTTATTTATGCAACTTTTTCGGGGTGTTTGAATTTCTCAAAAGACCTCGTTACTGGAAAAAGGGGCTTTTTGCAAAAGATTTTGCAATTTTTGAGGGGCTTTAAGGGCTTCAAACCCTTGTGCCGCAAGGTTTTCCGGGTTTCCCGCCTTGCAAATTTCCTGCAACTGCCGGGGTTTATGCGGAGTAGGCCCGGTCAACAACTGCGGCGGCTTTGCTGATGGTTTCCCGGCCTTTAACGTAGTAGCGCAGGGTCATGGCCGAGGTCGTATGTCCTGCCGCCGCCTGTGCCAGCTTTATGTCCTTGGTTTGGTCGTATAGGTCAGTAAGTACAGTAGTACGGAAGCGGATAGGCGTAATGTTTTCGGTAAAGCCTGTGTCCCGCTTGATACGGTCGCACATCTTTCTGACTTGGGTATAGGACAGGGGCCGCTTACCACCGAATACAAATTCGCCCTCTTTGACCTGGGGAAGATGGGGAACAGCTAAAGCAGAAAGGCCGATAGTCCGGGCGCTACTCTGGGTCTTGGTGTCCTTGACTTCGGGCTGGTTCCGAGTGGGATGGGTGACGGCTCTGCAAATGTGTATGGCTCCGTTTTCGGGGTCTATGTCTGCGGCTTGAAGTCCCAGCACTTCCTCAAGGCGCAGAGGGTGCAGGGCTTGGATTGCCAGATAAGCCCGGTCCATAGGGTCTTGAATGTCGCTGATATGCTGGACCAGAAAACGCATTTGCTCTACGGTATAGGGGGCGGTTGGCTGGCTGGCCTTGCCCGTGACTTTGATACGCTTGGACCGCAGAGGGCTTTTTGTGATTATGCCATCTTCCACAGCTGCGTCCAGGATTTGGTTCAATACCATTCTAGCCTTGTCCTTGGTGGCTTTGGCTCCGGTCATGCCGTTGAAAAGCCGTTGCACATCATCGGTGGTAATATCTTCAATGGCCAGCCCTTCAAAGGCGGGGAGCAAGTGACAGGTCAGTTGCCGCTTGTAAGTGGTGGCTGTCACCGTTTCAATGTTGGGCTTGGAGTAGGTCTCGAACCAGGTCAAGGCGTAGTCAGCGAAAAGGTGCTTACTAGGCTCTGGGGCGGCGCTCTGGGTGCCTACCAGCTTCAGCAGCTTGTCAGCGTATTCCTGCTCGGTGCTGGCCCTTATCCAGTGTTTAACGCCGTTTATAGTGACGGTACGGGTGATTTTTGCCATCTCAATCTCTCCTTGAAATGGCGTACAATCCGAACTTTTGCAGTTGTCAAGGTGCGGTGCCTCTTGGCTGTCGGGGGTGGGATTGCTTATCTCTACACCCTTATTATAACACACCTTGCAACTTTTTGCAATGAAATCCTCTAAAAACGCCCTTGGGATTAACGTTTTTCCTGCGATTTCCGCACAACTGATTTCCCCGGACCTGATGAAGCTGCCCACCTGGGCGGGGTCTGCCCGTAGTATCTCGGCGGCCTCCTGGACTGTCAACAGGTCGGGCCGGTGCTCTAATAGGCTCATATAACCTCCATTTGTTACGGTGCGGAGGTCGTATTATTTCAGATTGGTTTTGATGGTTATATGATGTGTCATTTTTAATTCGTTTTTTCAAAGGTGGCCCGCCCTTAGGGGCGGGCGGATTTTGTTCGCTTTTCTGATAGTTCCAGCTTATTTTGTTTCTTGTTCGGTTTTAGTAGGTGTTTTGTTGTCGCTCTCCGCTGGTTTGGTATAGGTACGGTAATTGATGATATTTCGCAACGTCCCCCCCTCATCGGTGATTGATATGGTCTTTTCGTAGGTCAGAGACATTCCGTTGACCTCTGCTTGGGCCTCTTGTTCCGTCATTTGACAGACTTCCGGGCGCTTTACCCCTCGGGAACAGCGGTACAGATTAAAGCCCGGCGGGTATAACTTCAATCGCGCCCCTTTTACAATCGCTTTCTCTTGCTTGCCTTTTACTTCTACCTTCACCAGTTTCCCTCGCTTTATGCCGCTGCTCAATGCCTCTGTTAATTCCATATCGCCCAGGTAGGCCGTCAGATACAAGCCGGGGTTGTCCACTCCCTTTAAGCTCTTGGTCTTGGTGAAGCCGTGGCCCCATAGCTTTGCCATATGTGCGTTTGGTTCTAAACCGGCAGCCTTCATCAAGGAGGCATTCGGTGATTTCTTTAAAGCAGTCCCGAACTTGAGTGAAAGTCGGATTGATGATGTAGCCCCATTCTTCCATACATTCTGCGATGAATATCGGAAGGCGGGAGTGCTTTACGCGATGGTGACGTGCCATTTTATGTGAGTCATCAAGATTGACTACTGCTGCTGTGGAACAATTGTATTCAGGTTCGTCATAATCATGCAAATCCACACAAACCACGAGTTGACCTGATATATTAAATCCGACATATATGTCCATTACAATCGGCTGATCTTCATCGGAACTCATTATATGACAGCAGGGTGAATATAGGCTGTCGCTGATATGTTTTCCCATATTTATTAAAAGTTTACGCCCGAAACCATTGACTGTATGGCTTCGGGCTTTGGTTGTTAACTAATGTCGGCTAAGTTAAATTGTAAAGCCGACTCTCGGCCGGAAGGTTGTTGTCGGCTTTGCTACTGGTGCAGTTGCAGGTATGTCCACTTCTCGTATTTCGGTGAGAGATATGTCATCCGTCAATCCCTCGCTAATGACCCTGACAGCCATTGAGGGGAGTATTTCGGTCTGAATCATATTCATTACGTGACGAGCATTTCCGAAGTTTTTCTCCCGTTGTGCATAGTCGGCTTTAAGACGAGTGATTAGAGCTTTCTGCGCACCGGAAGTCAGAGTATAATGGTTTTGGGAAAGATAATTCTCCGCTATCTCCATCAGCTCTGCTTCTGTGAAATCATCAAAAGTGTAGATGTTAGTATCCGGAATACGCGACTTGAAACCAGGGTTCATATCAAACATCCTTTTTATCTCGTCGGGATACCCTGCAAGAATAAGCATCCAGTCTCGGTTGGAATCATCAGAAAGTGCAGTCAGCAAGGTCTCAATGACAAATTTTCCCGGATCACGCGGGTCATTAGTTTGATAGAGCTGATAAGCTTCGTCAATAAACAGTATGCCGCCTTGCGCTTTCTCTATGGCTTCCAAAGTTTTCTCTGACTCGGAGTGGTAGTTTTGTCCAAGGAGTGAGGCTCGTTCACGTACCACTACGTGGCCTCTGGAGAGCACACCTGCCTGATGCAGCATTTCTCCAATCAGTTTCGCTACAGTAGTTTTTCCAGTACCCGGTGAACCAAGAAACATCGAGTGTAAGGGTGTGGTAGCTACAGGCAGCCCTTTATCTTCTCGCATCTTGTTGAAGCGCACCACTCGTTCATATACACCCAGCTTATCCTTTACAGAGTGAAGTCCAGTGAGATGGTCAAGCGACAAAATCGTATTACATTTATATTCAGTCACATCTTCCGTCGATTTGTCATCCGCAACGGCTTCTTCTGTCGTAGACATTTTTCCCTTCTTCATGTCTTCGAGTTCGGAAGCAATAAATTTATCAATGGCTTCTTCAAGAGAATCAACTCCAGGTGTGGTGTCCGACTCGCCATCTCGTTCAAGGTGTTTATCTAAAAGTGCCTTTGACGCCTGCGGAGAATATTCATCCATAGCCTCGATTTCATGTCCAAACCAAACTCCACGTATATCCTCGTCGCTTACAGTGTCAAAGACGAATCCGGCAATAGGGTATTCCATGCAGAGGAGTTCGGCATAAAACACTCCGTTGATGTCATCGGCTGTCTCGAAAGGACATTCTATGACCCAGCGATTGTCTTTATAGTTTTCTAGATCGCGACAGAATGGTTCCTTGAAGAAAACCTTTACATTTTTCCCATCCGGGTAATAAAGCCTTACTTCAAGCTCCGGCATTACCGACAAAAACCTGCAACATATTTCAGTAGCTACGACGAAACGCACAAGGTATTCATGTGCGTCGATGGTATTTAATGATTTAAACACATCGTTATTCCACGAAGGTTTGATCCCTCCGTCGCAAATCTGATACCACTCAATCGGGTCGCCCATCGTAGCTTTATCAAACAGATGGATTATACTCTCTGAAAGGGGCAGTCCTGCGGTTTCATCACGCACCACAAGTTTATAGGTGTGGTCACCGACAATTTCCGACATTTCAGCACGGAAGTGGATGAAGTAGTCCTTGAAGCCATCGGCAGAAAGATTTATCTTTACATTTTGAGTGGCCACCTCGCATCGCACAGTCATGTCTACAAGCGTTAACGAAATGTTTCGGCGAGTACCCTTGTCGAAACGGTTATTCCATACTTCGACTCTGACGGCTATGCCGGCAAAGTTTTTGTCCACAAGGAAGTCATGACGATCATCGTAGGGAAATTGTTCGATGAAAACCAAGTCATCAGTCTCATCGCAGTTGTAGGTGTAGAATTGGATTACATCTACGGATATGGGTGATTTTCTTTTCATATTCATACAGTTTTGGGGGAAGACTCTTGGAGCCCTCCGGGTTAATACTTCATTTTTTTAGTCTCAGCCGGAGGCCTGCCTCCGGAGCCATGCCAACATGTCAATGTACTCCCTGCTCCGATTGCCGTAATATGGATACGTCAAGACATACCATGGGCTATCAGGGCATTTCTGCGGTTGAAAAATGTTGGTGGAAAACTATGCGCAACTCATCTCTGCGCTGCCTGGAGGGGCAGCACCGCCGAACTTGCAATTGTTGAGATGTAGATGCTTCATAGATAAAAAATGAAGTAATTAAACTGTATGAAATGAGTTGCACCACAAAGGGCTACTTCCCATTATGGCGCAAAATTAACAATAATTCTTTAATATTCCAACGCATCGTGCAAAAAATTCGCAATATTGAATATAAAAAAAGAGTGTTCTGCGATATTCAAGAGATAGTCATGATTTTAGCGTTGTATTAAAATGATTTATAATGGCGTCCTCTATCGCCTCTTCTTTACTGATATTATAAGAGTGTCCGCCATGCGTGAGTATAAGAGATATGTTACAACAATGATTTTTTAATGCGGCATTGTAGGCACTGACAGATTGTCCAAACCATGTAGTAGTGTCATCAATTGTATGCACAAGCAACGTTGAAACATTCCAGTCATTGACGAAACTTGCCGGATTGATGTCTATGACATTCTTAGCATAAGCTACTATATCATCGGTATGTCCGTATTCCATCATTATGTCACGTGCATTACCCGAACTATGAAATGGATATGTTGAAAGGTCATACACTCCACAATGAGATACTACTGATTTGAACAATAACTCTTTGTTGTGCTTGCCGTTTATGAGCAATGCTGAATACCCGCCGTAACTTGCGCCATATAAACCCAATCGGTTAGAGTCTACGGTCGGTTCAAATTCCATCACAAACTCCCTTGTCGATGAAAGAATATCTTCAACATCGGCAATGCCATATCGACCATATAGTTCTTGTTCCCATTCAGAAGATAGCCCAATCACACCTCTACGCAATGGAATAATGACATGATAACCCTCATTTGAAAAATGATGGTATAAATTAGGTAGGAATCTTATGTCAGGGACTTTTATAAAAGGGCCACCAAGACAAATTACTATGGCAGGAGCTTTTATATCTCTCTTTTTCGGATATATATGAATACAATATATACCACACCGACGAAGAAATACAAAGTGTGCTCTACCATGTTCAATCAGTAGTTGTCGTGGATAGCCATTTTTTAACACTGTTGAGGTATTGGAGGTCTGGACAACATTACCATGAACGATGTCATAAAAATAACTTTTATATGACGAGGAGATAACGGCAGTTTCATAAGTTCTCCATAAAAACTTTGCTCCATCAAATCGCAGATGGCTATTTATTCCTTTTTTTATGGTAAGAATGTTACGGGCACAATCAAACGCATTTATTTCAGGGTTTAGCCATAGCCTTTTGTGAACTTTTGAAACAAGGAGAATCAAGCTATTGCCGGACCAGTATGTGTAGGCAATATAATAATCATCCTCAATCGCTCCGACTGCCCATTCACAAATCTTTGTCGGTAATGATAGATTGTTGCCATTATCAAAATCCCATCCGGGAACAGCCAGTGTGTGCCGTTTGCTCCGTAAATTAAGATTCACGGGGAGATTTTGGGAATGGAAAATCCCATTCATACTTTTCATACAGCTCGAAATACTATCACTATAATCATAGTGAAATACCTCGGCCACATCATTTGCTATTGGATAATTACGGAAAATGCGCTTCATTCCATATACTGTCTTTCTATCATGCCGTTGTACGCAAGCATATCTATAGTACTCGGAGTATCCTCGGTATTACTAAGATGTTGAATGACCTTTGAAACAGCGGATGACAAGTCAAATGATACATTATCAAATTTAACCATACCCGGAAGACTCTCCATTGCGTATACTAATGCATGGAATATTTGTTTATTATCATCATTAAGTTGTACTATCTCCGTTCTACTATTGGTTTGCTTGGCAATCTTTTCTATCAAATTATGTTTGAATGCTTCCTGCGTTCCGTCAATTTCTTTTACGAAATTGAATACCGAACGTGTTACCTTCGATGTCTTTACCACCAAATCCTTACAATCCTTATCAGTAATTCCACCACTGATACAATGGCTCTCAATTACCTCAATCATGTGATTATAATGCTTCATTCTTGACTTTAGGTAGTTTAAGCAAATATAAGCAGAACCATTCTGATAAAAAGACTCCGGATTGAATATATCCTCAAACTCGGGGAGCATAAAATTGGAGATGTAATTATCGGATGGCGCTTTTAATCCATCTTTATGGTTGCAGAATATAACAATGGCACGCACATAATTCAGCATTAAATCCTGGAGCAATGACAGGCATAACCTGACCTGTGTCTCTTGTGGCAGACGAGCAACATTATGAGCGGTTTCTTTGGCATATACGAACCCCTTGTATCCATAATAGGCTCCTAAGCTGCCTATCAGTGCAGCCGTAATAGAAATTGCGACATTTAATTTAGTCCACCATAAATTCTCTACGGTATAAGGCTCCGGGCTACTGTTCTCCGTAAGCTCTCTAAGCAACGGTAAAACAGAAGCCACAGAGTCGCGTATTGCTTCTATGTGCTCAGTCTCAATCATTAAAATATGACTCTTTTATAGCATCATATAACTTTGCTTTCTTACCCATAAACATTATTTCTCGGATAAGACTGCATCTTGCCACTTTGTCTTCCTCTCGGACTGTTTCCTCTAATTCATAGGCAACGGTTCCTCGTCTTCTGCTAAACTTGTTGATGTTGATATGATCAAAATCACATCGTATCAGGGCCGTTAAGGTCTGCCATACATCTGCCTCGGTTTCTCCGGGATAGCCTATTAGAATCTGAGTGTGTTTATTGACCTTGCAATTTTCATTTTTAAGGTCCTCCATACACTTGATAAATGGCTCAATATAAGGATTCCTGTTCATTGCTTTAAGCATCTTGGGACTTCCTGACTGTATCGCGCAGCAAAAGAAGTCAATGAAACCATTGACAAAATATGGTTTTAGTCCATCATAATATCGGACGAATATGTCAGGATGGATGTAACGAATTGAAACTGTAATTTCCGAGTTCAGTGCATATACATCATCAAGGAGGGTGACAATGTTTTCTCCAAAATCGGTACCATAACAACCGATTTCATCTCCTATAAGCGAGAAGCGTTTGAAGCCGGAAGCAATCCCTTCTTGGAATTGTTTTAGTACCAATGCTTTTGGAACACTATGGAACTCACCTATGGCAAGTTTGGTCGCACAATAGTTGCAATGTCCGGGGCAACCGTAAGCAACTTTTATCTGATAAACATCTTCATCCTGCCATATATATCTGCGCAATGTGCAGAGATTATACTGTTGGATGCAGTTAGATGTGTGGTTAGTCTCATCAACCGTTTTCATCAGCTGCAAGTCCATATCTTGATTTGAGCTATGAATTGTGTCGTCTCGATGTTCCTCTTGTTTCATCATGTGCCCATAATTATAATAGACATCATCCCATGATGCCCCTCCGGAAACAATACTGTCAAAATTTCGCATCTGAGAATACGACATAAGTTGGGCTTCGGGAGCAACCTCCAAGATTCGCTCTGAAGCGAATGCTGGTAGGCATCCGCTAACAATAAGAGTCGCATCCTTTTGTTTTCTACTATTAAGGTTTGAAATTATGTCAATCGCTTGATTTTCCTCATTATGAGTTACACCGCAACACGTCATTACGATTAAATCACCATCTTCGGGGCATTCAACAATTTCAACCTTGTTGAGATGAAAGAATTTGGCGATTCGCTCGGTTTCGTGTTTGAGAACTGCGCAACCATTAGTGTGAATATATACTTTCATTGTTATAGTTCTTCGAGAATTCGGATTATAAGATTTACAATGGTATCAATGTCTCGCAAATCTGCCATACTAACGGGTGTGTGCATATAGCGTACCGGATACCCAATGGTGGCGGTGATGTTTCCAGTGCCAGTCAGTTGCATATTGCGAGTATTTGTGCCACCAGATGCCGCGTAATTTGCCGACAGTTGAATTTTAAGATTGTGGTTCTGTGCCACCGACAATATCTGCTCGACAAAATTCCGGTCGACATCACCGTTACGATAAACTACAGCACCTTCACCAAGTCTGATGTCACCGACAACACGGGGCGAAATATCAGGAACGTCCGATGAAAATGCGGCATCTATACATATAACATAATCATAAGGTTCGCCACAAGCAACTACAGCTCCGCCTTTACATCCTAATTCCTCTTGGGTTGTAAAAGCAAACGTAATCTGTTTGTTATATATGGTCGATAGTTTGTCAATTATTTGTGTAAGAATGAATGCACCCACTCGATTATCAATCGCCTTGGACGTGACTCTCATTTCTCCGAGAAGATGTGCATTTGGATTAAATGACACATAATCACCAATACGGACTTTTTTCTTAACCGTATTAGCATCAAGTCCAGTATCAATCCATACCGAATCGCAATCGGGCAGTTTATTTTTCTCATCGCCCTTCATCAAATGTACCGGTTTGCGACCGACCACACCGGTCAGAGATCCATATCGACATTGAATCTCAACGAAAGAGCCGATAAGTGTGACTCCATCTATTCCGCCACATGGTCTGATATATACATAACCATCATTGTCGATGTAAGTTACCTGAAAACCGATTTCATCGATGTGAGCTTCTATCAGTATTCGTGTGGCGATGGCCGACTCGTTACTATTTATCTTTGCATACAGGTTGCCTATTCTGTCATTACTGATTTCACATTTTCCGGCAACTTTTTCTCGACAAAGATTCAAAACTGAAACCTCGTTACCGCTTACTCCGGATTCATTAAGCAACTGAAACAGAAAGTCGATGTCCATCATTTCAGTATAAATTTACAGATATAACGTTCAATAAAATATCTCATTGACTCACAATAAGCATTCTGACTCTCTTCGTTATCTCCAATTGTCGAATTGTCGGCATAACAGCCGCCTGCACAATGCCAATGTGCAATACAATCTTTGCAACGTTCGTTGCGGTTATGGTCGTGGGAAAGTATCTTCTCGAGTTTTTCCTCATCTATCGCAACATTGCCGTCGGCTGTTATATGTCCAAAAATAAAATCGTTATATAACCGGTCTTTTCGCGACCCGACACAGTGGCAGATTGAAATATCTCCGTCGGATGTGACAACAAATTTTCCGGGACAAAATCGGTCACTCAGACATAAGGCATTATTAAAATAAGGCGACGTAAGCCATATTCCCAATTGCTTAGCTAAATCAAGAGCCTTAAAGAAATTGTCAACAAAATCACGATAGTATTTTCTTCTTTCATCAGCATCCTTGAAATAATTATTGGATATTAGTGACTTAAAAGATACTTTTTTGACCTTTGGAGTGTTTGCTGCAATTGTATGAAGCATCTCGTCCATTCGCCCGACATTCTCGCAGGTGATAACAGTGTTGAAGGCTAAATCAATACCGGCATTGGTAAAGCGGTTGATGTTTTCAACAACAGTTTCGTAGTGACCACGTTGCATATTCTGTATTTCGGGCAGAATATCAAATGAAACGCTTAAACTGATTTCGTGCGACCTGAGATAATCGACTATTTCATCGGTCAGAATCGAACCGTTTGTCACAATTGAAACCGGAAGTTTATGACCACGCTTTTCAGCAAGACTGTAGGCCAAGTCGAGTGAATCTTTAACCAAATCCCAAGAAAGCAGAGGCTCTCCGCCCCCAAGAATTGATATGGTAAGCCGTTCGCCAGGAACCCTGTTTGAATCGAGAAAGTAACAGAGGGCCGATTTCAGTTTGTCGGAATCGATGGTTTTACCACTACGTCCTTCGGCAGAATAACAATATGTGCATTTGAAGTTACACACATTATTCGGCAAAATCATCATATTTCGGATTCCCGTCACACTGTGTTCGGTTATATACACGTTTGACTGTTGTGTAGGTTTGACGTTTGCAAGAACTTCGGTTACAGCCGGATCTTCTGCTTGTTCCGATTTTTCTACTGAATCAGTCAGGTTGTTAACTTGCTCCTGCGTCAATATTCGGGCATACTTCGACAACGGCAAATAGATTAGATAATGGCCGTACTCCATTTGGCGGGTGAAGATATTGTGTTCAGACAGTGTCATATCGTACCCTCCATATCTTTGCCAAGACTGTTGGTAACGACAGCCTCGCAAAATTCACCCGGTATCAATGTCTTATCAGAAGTTATGATTATCTTTGGGTCAGCCATTGGCGTACTATTTTCGGGTCGTCCTACATAGCATCCAGCCGAGTTTTTTCCATCAATAATTATTTTCATTCGCTTACCAATGTTGTTGAGATTACTTTCATTGTAAATCTCTCGCTGTATTGCCATAAGTTCAAGGGCTCTTTCTCGCTTTACTGTTTCAGGAATTGAGTCCTCATAGTGCTTGCCACTATATGAGCGAGACTCGTGTGAATATGGAAAAACGCCCAATCGGTCAAAACGACGCTGAGTAATAAAATCCTTGAGTTCCTGATACATTTCTTCAGTTTCACCGGGATGTCCGGTCATTACAGTAGTACGTATACTTATATTGTGAGATTTCAGTTCATCCAATAATGCCACAAGCCTATCTTTCGACATCGGGCGTCTCATTATTCGGAGCATATCTTCATTACAATGCTGAATGGCCATATCAATATATTTACAGACATTCTCCTTAGTGGCAATGACATCAATCAGGTCTTTGGGAAAGTTCGTGGGGTAAGCGTAATGAAGCCTTATCCACTTTATCCCTTCAATGTCAGAAATCCGATCGATAAGTTCAGCAATTTGGGGTTTATGATATATATCCCGTCCATAGTCAGTTGTATTCTGCGAAACTATTTGTAGTTCTTTGACTCCCATTCCCGCAAGGGTTCTGCACTCATCAACTATCGTTTCAATAGGCTCTGATTTCAGAGGGCCATTAAGAACCGGCTTAATGCAATAGGAACAAGGCATATTGCATCCCTCGGAAATTTTGACATAGGCATAATGTCTTGGAGTGGTTATAATACGGTCGGTACTGTTCATCCATGGCTTATTCCCAATGTCGGCGACTATCTGGTACCAATTGAAATTGCCATAAACTCTATCAATCTCTGGTATTCTGCGGGTAATATCATTACCCATTTTCTGTCCATAGCATCCCATAACCCAGAATTGAGAATATTGACCTCCGCGTTTGCGTTTTGCCATGTCGAGGAGCAACGCTACCGAATCTTTCTCTGCATCGGATATGAAGCCACATGTATTGACAATGACAATGTCGCAATAGGTTTCTGTTGGGCCGAAAACGACATCAACACCTGACATCTGAAGTTGCCACAGCAGACGTTCACAGTCAACAAGATTTTTGAAGCAACCTATATTGATAATATTGACTCTCATATATCAACAGCGAACAGGTTGTTTTCTAAACTCAGCCGTCCTTCTACAATCAGATTCTCACCGCAATCCCTCGTCCCGGGTCTTTGAGAATAAGTACGATTGTATATATTGGAAAAATCCCGTCTATTGGTCCCCGATATAGCTCCAGACATAAACTTCTGACTCATTCCGACTTCACTTTGCATATATTCTCGGCGGATTCGGCTCGCAACATCAATAGCAATCTGCATACGCTCGCGTTTGATGTCTTCGGTTACGTCGTCAATATATGCTCTATGTGCGTATGTATTACTGCGCATTGAGAAAGCATAGACATTCACTTCACCCGGTCTGAATTGTTCGATTAGTTCAACTGACTGTCTGAAATCCGAGTCAGTTTCGCCGCAGAATCCAACCATAATATCGGTGACAATATTCATGTCTGGACAAATTGCCCGTACACGACCAATTGTTTCAAGATATTGCTCGACGGTGTATCCACGTCTCATGCGGTTGAGGACTTCATTGCTTCCGGACTGTACCGGAAGATGCACAACTCTCATTACATTGTCACAATCCGAAACGGCACTGAGGACTTCATCTGAATAAGTCATGGGATGTGAAGATAGATACTTGACCCAAGCGTTATGTCGTTCACACTCTTTTGCGACTTCTCGAAGAAGCATCGCAAAGTTGACCCCAGCACACATATATCGGTCAACCATGTGGCCGACAAGCGTAACAATTCCTCCCTCATGACGATGAAACAGGACATCAAGATTAGCCATTACGGTGTCAAGATTTACATACCGTTCAGCCCCTCGTGTATAGGGTTCTATACAGTAGGCACATTTCTGATTACACCCTTTGCCTAAAATAAGCGCACGATTAGGGATATTCAGGTATTCGATTGGGAGAATCTCTTGGTATAAATCGTCAGAAATCTCATTACTCACGATGAATCCTATATCCCCAGCAACCAGTCGTGATAATGTTCCGGGCATCTCTCGGTAGGATTCAGGAGTAACAACGGCATCAATATTGGTATTGCTTCGTAGAAAACCGGAATCGACAAGTTTTGCAAAGCAGCCACATAGAACTGTCTTTATTGACCGGTTGAATTGTTTAAGCTTTAGAGCTTTATCCAAAGCTACAATATGCCCGTCTTCCCTGACAGAACAGCAGTTCAGAATGGCAACATCGGCATTTTCGGAGTCATGGACAAGAGAGAATCCCGCATTGCGCAGTATGGCACAAATTATCTCTGTGTCACATGCGTTCATACGGCATCCGTATGTTTGGATAAAGACCCTTGTATCCTTCATTACTTATTCTTTTTGGCCAATAATGTCATTTCATACCTCATTTCCATGAGTTTCTCCATATGGCTCTTTTCTGGGCAACAATGATTGAGGGTTAACCCTTCTTCTTTATTACGAAGACGAACCAACGGACACCCTCCACCACATAATGTGATGAACTCACAATTCAAACACTTGGGGTCACGTGTGTAGTCTGCACCTACGAGATAGCGAGAGAATTTCGCTAAGTCAAGCCCGGATCGGACATTTCCCAGCGTCTGTTCATTATTGCCTACCATACGCCAGCATTTGTAAATCTCGCCCTCCGGCCCGATTACAAATGCAAAATATTTGCTGGCTACGCAACTATGACGACGGAATTTTGGGAGGAAAGCTTTTATCTCTATACCATAACGGTTGAAGATGTCAAGGGCAAACTGCGCCTTATAGCCACCTTCACTGATGTTGTCTTCCGCAGAAACACATTCGTCTGAAAGCAAATCGCTGACAAATCCGGGGTACAGAGTAACACGATTATCAGGTATCTCTTTACGAAATTCCTCATAAAAGGTGTGATATTCATCCATATTTCGGCGGTCAATATTACTTCTGACGTCAATAGTCACACTATGGTTCACGGACAAAAGATATTTGAGATTACTCATTATCTTTTCATAGGTGGGTTGACCTCCAAGAAGCGGGCGACGCTTGTCGTGAATATCGGCAATACCATCGAGAGTAATCTGGATATTCCGGATTTTAAGCCGTTCAATCTCATTTGCAATATCTTCGGTCAATAGATATCCGTTACACACCATTTTAGCACTATACTCAATACCCATGCCGATGAAAGCCTCACTCAATCGCTGTATTGATGGGAAATTGATGAGAGGCTCACCACCATACCAGACTACGCTGAGCCTTTTAAGATTGGGATTGCTCTTGACAAATCGAATGATTGCCTGTTCGGTATCTTCTGACATATTGATCATTGGGCGTTCCTGCTCATAGCAGTAAATACATCCGAAGTTGCACCCTCTTGTAGGTAATATCGTCAGTGCAAGGTCGCTTGAATTATAGCGATTCTTCAGTACATCGGTGAGGTAAACATTCAGGTCTTCATCATCATCCTTGACAATTATGCGCGATTTCAGCAGGAAGTCTCCATTGGAAATCTCGGCAACCTTGTCAGGGTTTGATTTAAGTTCAAGCCATGCCTGTAAATCTTCTTCGTTGATTTGAAGAAACACCATCGACATGGTATTGAAGAGCAGATGTCCGTATTTGTCAGATTTACTGAGTATATTGTATTTAGACCACTTCATTGTTGTTCGTATTAAAAGGTGAAGTCCCATAAACCGAAATCCATAGGACTTCACCCATTGTTGTAAGATTTACCTCTTGTTAGAGGCTGAGGTCGCCCCAGCACATGTCGCAGGGACCGTTCTGTGAGAAGTTGCAGAACTGGAAAACTTCGTTAGCGTTCTGAGCAGCTTCAACTACGTTGAAATTTAATGCCATAGTTGTAAACATTAAAAAGAGAGGTTATTCCTACCCGGTTGATGGACGTTCGGTTACTCCATTGCATACTCTATTGAGGCTTTTTTGCATACGCCTTGATGTCGTTTAATCCTGAATCGGCGTTTCGTTCTTCTTGAATAGCCCAACGATGCCTTTGAACAAGCCACCGATGATAGCCATAAGTAGTTTGACAATTCCTCCGAGAATCCATCCGAACAGACTGATTATCCACCCGAACATTACATCGATTATGTCTCCGTCTTTTGCCATATTGATTATTTAATAGATTGTGTTCAATCAAGATTTACCCATCCACGTTCATCACAGTCAAATATATGACCGCAAGATGTGCACTTGGGCACTATAGCTCCGCCGCTATGATATGCCGTCCCCCGCATAGGTTTACCGCAATTAGCGCAAAGAGGCGCTTGTTCATAAACATATACTTTATTGCATTTGCGGCAGGCCATGAGTTTACAATTTGACCCATAAAGCTGATTAACGCATTGTAAATCTGTGCTGCCACAGTTGCGACAAGACGTTACAGAGAAGAGTTTTGAGAAGAATCCCATATTCGTTAATTTATTTTATTTAGATATTTTAAACTTGCATAACCTCGCTGACCATTGTATTCAATGGCGGCGAATCCATTTTCCTTATCTATCACTTCAACCACCTGGCCGTTTCGGAGAGTTCCGAGAACACGGCTGGTTTTATTCGGATGGATTCGGACATTCAAAACTGCTGCCGTACAGCAATATTTGTCGTATATTGGGGTATAAACTTCTGTTTCCGCCACCGGAGTATAGTCATACGAAGGCGAACTATACGCTGCGTAAGCCCAGCCGCCGATGGAAAGTATCAGAGCTATTAACAGAGTCCATCCATTCCAAAACAAGAATCGGAATCCATACATAACAACATTGACGCCAATCACTATAGCAATTGCTGCCACATACCAAGCTATAACCCCAGCAATACAAACACCAAAAGCCATAAGTAAAGCCATCCAAAACCCATCATCAATCCACGTGGAGATGACTTGTACAATACACGATATGACAATAATTGCCATTGTTGCCAGACTAATCCATCCAAGTACATCCTCAGACTTTTCTGCAAACCAATTGCCGATACTTGCTACCCCATTATTGAAACGTGACCATAGAGATTCACGATGACTATTACCCCACCTTGCATATGAAGTGTATGTTGAGGTATTGCGAGGTATTTCGATTACAGGTGTTCTCTTGGTCAAATTTCCAAAAGACATATCGTTGGGATTAAACCCTGCAGGTAGAGCCATTTCTAAAGATTATTTTATTGCTACTTACAGAAATGTAAATTGGTCTATTCCTATCAACCGTTCCATTAACCATCTCCGAAGTTAATGGATTGATGATGTAGTCGGTAATAGCACGTTTCACAGGACGACCGCCATATTCCGGTTGATAGCCATGATCAACAATAAATCTTACAACCGTCGGCTCGATGATAATTGAAATATTCTTATCTTGTAATTTCTTTTGTTCTTTCTTTAAATTTATTTCTGCAATCTTCGCTACATCGTCTTTTGACAAGGGCATAAACATCACAATATTGTCAATGCGGTTTATAAATTCAGGGGCAACCCTTTGACGCAGTTGCTGCATGACATTATATGTGCATCGTTCTATTTCCTCATCCGATGCTTGTCTCCCGCATAGAGTGCTGAGGATATTTTGCTGTCCCATATTGGAGGTCATGACAATAATCGTGTTTTTGAAATTTACGACTTTGCCTTGACCATCAGTCATACGCCCGTCATCAAGAACCTGAAGTAGTGTTTCATAGATTTTAGGGTGAGCTTTTTCAATCTCGTCAAAAAGCACAACGCTGAAAGGTTTACGATAAACAGCTTCAGTAAGTTGACCGCCCTGCTCATAACCTACATATCCTGGTGGTGGTCCGAAAAGACGGTGAGCAGAGTGCTCTTGCTGGTATTCACTCATATCAATTCTGACCATTTGATTGGAGTCATTGAAAAGAAATTTTGCAATCGCTTTGCAAAGTTCGGTCTTGCCGGTTCCGGTCGTGCCAAGAAATAAGAATGACCCTATGGGACGCGACGCATCCCCAAAGCCCATTCGGCTACGCTTAATAGCATCTGAAACAGCTTTAACAGCCTTATTCTGACCTACTACTGACGCATGGAGTTCCTGCTCGATATTCTGAAGTCTCTCCGTCTCATTAGCATCCATATCATCAACTGGAATACCGGTCCATGCGGTTACGACTTTCATAATATCGTTTACCTCCATTTCTCGCCGTTGTCCACCAGCAATCCTAAGATTAGCAGCTGCTTCGTCAATTAAATCAATTGCTTTATCTGGTAATCTACGATTGGTTATATAACGGGCAGACAGGTTTACAGCGGATTTACAAACCTCATTTGAAATTGAAACGTTATGATAGGCTTCATATTTAGCTTTTGCACCTTGAAGTATCTTAATAGCAGATTCGATATCCGGTTCATCAACGATAACTTTCTGAAAACGTCGCTCAAAAGCGGGATCTTTTTCGATTCGCTTGTATTCATCCAAAGTTGTTGCTCCAAATATCTTAATCTCACCGCGAGCCATTGCGGGTTTTAAGAGATTTGCGATATCATTGTCAGAACAATTACAAGTGCTTATGAGCATATGAATTTCATCAATGAACAGTACAAGCGAGGGATCATTTGTGGCCTCCTCTAAAATACTTTTCATCACTCCAACAGCATCCGGCAGTGATTTTATTGAAGAAAAGTCGAGACTGAAAAGTTTTAGCTCTGCTAAATCTGGAGGAACCTGACCATTCAGTAACCTAATAGCCAGTTCCTCAGCAATAGCGGTCTTTCCTGTGCCGGGCTCTCCCACCAGCACTGGATTGTTTTTAGTACTCCTCGCAAGAATTAGAAGCACACGTTTTACTTCTTCATCGCGTCCTATTGCATGATTTAGCTTGCCATTTGCTGCAAGTTCAAGCATATTGACACAGAACTCTTTAATGGTCTCTCCTGTTGTGGAACCATCTTCCTGATAGTCACGCATAATACCGGATGTTGGTATTTCTGCTGTGCCATGATTTGATGACTTGATTAAATATGAGCCAAGGGTACTACTATCGGAGTTCAAGAGTTCATTTACAATAGTTGAAATTTCAACTGCCCCTGACTGTGCTGAGGATTTCGCAAAAGCATCTTCTACTTCGGGATGGAATGACATTCCACTTCCAGACTGAGCCCACGGTATTTCTGCCATGCCTTGTGCAACAGCTTCCATAGATGAATCCGGGTCATAGCCTTTGTTTCGTAATACAGAACATACCTCTTCGCCTTTGACAGACGCAAGACCGCCTATTAGATGACATGGCATGACAATATTGCTATTGAAACTTGACGCAAGACGAGCTGAAGTTTCAATAGCTTTAAGAGCCTCTGGAGTGAAACGAGAAAAATCCGTACCCTGCATATGTTAAATGATTACATGTTCTGTAAACCGGTATCAGATATGTCCTCAAGATTAAGCCCCGAGAAATCGCCGGATCCCATCGCCTTCAAAGATTCAAGGAATGTCTCATCAGTAGCTAAGGACTCTTTATGGCCGCATAGGGTGCAATCATCATCTTTAGAGATATTTATCCCATACCATTTCATTATAGTTGGCATTCCATTTGTATTATGGAAGCTACCCCAGTTGGTGTATTGACGTTCACGTCGGTTAGCCCAAATGTAATAGTTTGCCTGAAATTCATCTTCTAATGATGAAATGCCTGACTCTGTTCCGCGTGATAACTCTACAAGAGCCAGCTTAACCATCATATTATTTATTGGTTCAATGTCAGCCCCCAAGCCAACTTGCACAAAAGCCTCGGCATCTTCTGCCGAAACGTAAGCTGGAATATGTCCGGCTCTGCGAGCTGATGCTTCGTTGGTAATTTCCTCGTTACTTTGGTCATACCAGTCGCTACCAAGTAAGCAAAAATAGCAAGCCTGACCAGGACGATAAATAAACACATCACCACCTTCAGCTCGTGTTATGGCACGACCAAACAATCCCACCTTGTTATGTTTTACAAGTAATTCAGACGTATGAAAACGTGATGAGTTATTGTCAGTACAACACATTACAATGTCTGCTTTCTTGATCTCTTCTTCAAGAATGTCAAGATTTTTGCTTACATCGATGGGGAGTTTATCAACAACAGCATATGGATTCTTGCCTTTAATGGCATCCGAAACCGCATCGGTTTTTAGTCGACCTAAATCGTTGAGCGAACAGATGTGTCGTGATAGATTGTGAAGTTCTATTCTGTCAAAATCAGCAAGAGCGAACTGACCAACCCCTGCTTTTGCAAGTTCAACAGCTATCGGAGAGCCGCCACTTCCAAGACCAATTATCAGGACTCTCTTATTTGCGAGAATATCAAGTTCAATCAGACCTTTGTTTCGTTTGTATAGATTTTCTCTCGAGGGTATTATGGTAACCTCAGTCCCGTCTACAAGGGCAGAGCCATTAGATGCGATATCAACTTTTATATTCGCATCTGATAAATGATGACCATTCTCTTTGGCGAAGCTAACGTTCAGTTTTTTCCCAAAAGAATGTTCTAACGGAGAAAAATGAATATGTGTTACACCTTCTTTTTCCCATTCATAGCCATAACCTGTGCAAACGTATTCAGATGATGCCACAAACTGGTTCAACTGTTCACCATCAATATAGTAAACACGTTTCCCAAAATCAGATTCCGTAATCATGCCGAATAAAAAGGTCTTTTAGATACATCGTTTACGACGCTTTGGGTGTCGTTCGCCTGCTCGTTGCTATTCAGTTCTACGAAGGTCATGGAGTTTCTGTCCCATACGACTCTTTTGCCGTTGGTATTGCCCTCCTGTTGCTTACGCATTGCGTCGGAGAGTTGGTCGAGGTTTAGTTCTTGTGCCATATATGCTTTATTATTTGTTTCTTAGTTTAAAATTGTCTCGATATTTACGTTCAACTATATCATTGTATTTTTCAATAGCTTCACGAAGCAACGTCTCATCATAATTTATTGGACAATCTTTGATATAACCTTGCCTAATATCTCTGTTGTGATTTATTATCAACCCTATCAATCTATTGGGATCCACATAGTCAGGACTGATCGGTCCATCTACATGAACTATATTCGGGTCCATTACAATCATGTCAGATGTGGCTGAGTCTGATTCTGAACGTAGTGCGAATGTGTTTTTTTGAGAATCCCAATATAACTTGTCGGCCATATTCTATCTGATCGTTGAACCATCTGAACCCATGTGACGGAGATAATACTCCATATCATTGTGGGTACGAAGAGTCTGTTCGTAGATGTTCAGCCAAAGCACACATCTTACATATACCATCCACAACGACATATCCGGTTTCCAAGCGTCAGGGTGATAATGGCAAATTTGCGTCCATCCGTTAGGGTGAGGACTCAAGGTGTGGTTTTTAGTACTTGCCCCATTCATGAGATTTCCATGGCAGTCTCGAAGCATGCATTCTACATAAGCATTGGGTTTTTGGTTAGGGTATCCGGGGAGTTCTATACGAAGCACATAGACTTTACCGCTATTGGTTCGGGCTGCAATGCGGAGATATGGTTTAGTTGTATTCAAATCACCAAAAGCGAAAGATTTGTTTCCTCCCATATAGTGACTGATTACCTGCTCTTCCAGTTGTTTGCGTTGGTAGTCCATTGTTTACTGTTTTTGCTCTTTTATTTTTTCTGATATATTTTTTATCAAATCTTTTATTTTTGAATCATTATCCAAAAATTGATTCAGATAGTATCCTACGTCACGACATTCTTTATTGGCTTTATTGCTATAAAAAACAATAGTGCAAGCCACAATATATGCTTTTAGTAAGGAACTATCATTCGTCCATTCAAGCATTCTTGAATAATACCCTTTAGCTCCATTGAATAAATCCGATAGTCGGATGTAATTGATTTCCGAAAGATGTTTTGGCAAAGTCGGTTCCGGAGTATCATCTTCATGATAATAACCGATTTGTACTGATGGCCTATTTTCGGGAAAGTCACTTGGTAAAGTCATGCGTATTACGCATTGCTTTCCTTTTGTGAATGGATATGCAACAATATTTACAACCGGAGTGTCAGTAATGTCACTCCAGGCAAACGCTGCGTCATGAAAATAGTATGAAAGAATTTGGTTTTCAGAAGCAATTCGCTCAGTACGTGTTTTAGCCTTGCGGTATTCTTTCTTCTCTTCTTTTGTCAATGATTCTCGCCTTTCCGGACCATAAACATCTTCATCTGTAGTTTCGTTCATTGAACGCGAATCACTAATCATATTCGGGAGTATAGAAGCTATCCAGCGACCAAAAGTTACAGTCAAAGATTCTTCTCCAATTTCCCAGTTACTACGATAAGATAAATTATTTCCAGTGGCAGAGGACACTATAGGACTCTTCACCGGGAACCCATACGGCAGTTTTATCGAAAGGCCTTTCTCTACTAAAGAAATTAAAGGCTCTCCGCTTTCAAGAATTTCAGCTTTCACAGTAATTGATGGATACATTGATTGAACCATTGAAACAAAAGTTTTCATCGTTTCAACATTCTCTGCTTTCTCCGTTAGCCAATGCAATCTATGTGAAGAAGATTCCTTTATCACATAGCGAGTGCTCCTTATTTCACCATGCGAGGCTGACCGTGTGTATGGATGAATCAAAATTGAACGCAGCTCTGTATCAACAAGTTTTCTAAAAGGACTATCAAGGCTTATTATGTCCCAAGCCGCCTGTGAATATTCACGGGGAGTTTTCTCGTGAAATATAAAAGGATTGACCGTAGTATGGGTGCGAGTACAATTACCAATACACAATAGCAACCTCGGAAATCCTGGTTTTCCTACACCATATTGCATGGTATTCACATCGCCACCGCTTGGATGGGCGAGTCCAAGTTGGTGGTGAGAATGCCATTCGCCAATATGCTGTAATCTATACCTTTTATGAAGTTCGTTCCCAACCAATTGCAGATAGTCCTGATCTTGAATAAAAGAAGTGGGATTATGTTGCGCTTGTCGTCCAGGTCCGATTGCATATAGTACTACAGGTACTCCTGTCGAAGTCCAGTATCCGAAAAGCTGACCTCCTGTCTCTATGTCAATATAGTCTAAAATGCATCTTGACATATAGTCAAGTTCGCTTTGATATATAATAGCAGTCTGCGCCGGTCTATTAGGATCAACGCAGGCATCTTCAAATCTTGAGCTATGTGGACTCGTCTTATTTATGGTGTTCCGATTGGATTTACTGAATAGGTCAAAGATTGCCATAAGATTTAATATTTATATAAGGCTCTCTTGAAGAGAGATTTGGATTGTTCTGCATGCATTGAGTTACAGAATATTACCAGTTTCGGTCCAATCATTACCTAAACAAATATCCCAGCAGATAAAGAAACCTGGCGTATTCCAACATTTTGCGAATCGATTATGACGCATATATCGGATTTTTTTAGTAACTTTGCACTTGGATAAGTCTCTCTCTTCAAGAGATTTGGATAGATGCTAAACAACGAACATACAAATCTATCCCTCGCAAATAGAGGGATGGCGACTGGTTGATATTGCATGGTTTCCATTGTCATAATATGATTGATTGGTAGAGCCTCTCTAAATTAGAGAGTTGGATGCCATGTAATCATATTCTGTTCAGCTGTCTGCGATGACTATTAAACTTAATTTCCTAAACAACTAAGTGAATTCCACGAAGAATCCAGCATCATCATATATTTTTACTAGACTTAAGAGTGCTTATTCGCAGAAAAATGACTAACTTTGCATATTGAATAAGCCTCTCTAATTTAGAGAGTTGGATGATTGCTAAACAATAAAGCCTCAATTTCCGAGGTGGAAACTGAGGCTTATGCTAAAGGCTTTTGAGTATAAGGGAATTGGCTTTGTCAACGACGGAGGTATCAAGACTTGCGAGATATATTTGGGTGGTTGCCTCACTGTCGTGACCCATACCTTCGGATATGACCGAGAGAGGGATGCCCTTGGCTTTTGCGGCGGATGCCCAGCTATGACGGGCAACATAGAGGGTCAGAGGTATGCTTACACCAACTATTTCTGCGATTCGCTTCAGATTATGGTTGATGTTATAGGCGGTATTGCGATAGGTGCATCGCTCATTGATTCCGTGATTACGTATGACTGGAAGCAGATAGTCGCTCTTATTCTCAGGGTATTTGTCGAGAATCATCTGCATCTCCTTTGTCCACTCTATTATCAGTTGCTGACCGGTCTTGCGGCGACGATAAGTTATATAACCGTTCTTCAGGTCTGATTTTTTCAGAAAAGCCATGTCGATGAAGCTCATGCCTCTGAGATAAAAACTCATCAGGAACATATCGCGGGCGAAGTCGAGTGCCGGAGTTAGCGACAAGTCCAATGCCTTGATTTTCTTGATGACCGCTAACGGCAATGCTCTTTTTACAGTCTTGTCAACCCCGGTATATACCTTTCGGAACGGATTGCGGTTTTCAATGACATCATCTTCGACCGCACGATGATACACAGCTCGGAGTACGCGAGTATAGAACGATATGGTGTTAGGGGCAACTCCCCGTTTCTTGTGCCACGCTTCATAGGCTTCCATTATCTCGGATGTGATGCAGTCAAGCATTATGTCCTCATCTTGTCTGTTATCGTCCTTAGACGCTTGGCTTGCCAAGAACTTCTTGAAGCTGTGGAGAGTGGATCTGTATGTCTCGGATGTCCTTATCTTGCCATTCTGTTTCAGTCTGGCGATGAGACTCTCCATGAAGTTGAACAGGGAGTATTCATGCGCATAGCGGTTGAACTCGTCTATGACATCATCGGCAGTGTATGTCAGACCGTTGGCATCCAGTTTGCGGTCAATCTTCGTCAACCGCTCCATGTCCCAACGGATACGCTCCCGGATTGATAGAATGAACGATTTACGTTCACTTTTCTGGGTTGTGGTTACCATCGAGCGGCTTTCATCCCACTCTGATGAAAAGACCTTGTAGTCGGTCAGAAGCTGTCGCACCTTTCTTTCATGGATAATCTGATAGTAGATCGCGCCCTCGTGGTCAGCGACAGTCGAGGGCCGGAACTTTACTTTTATCGAAGCCATTTTGTATGTTATTTGATTTGCCTATAAGATACAGTGAGGGGACACACTCCGAAAAGAGCGTATCCCCTCGGTACGATATTAGACGGTAATTTTACGGAATGAAAAGAGCAGCAAGCTCCTGACAGCGGCGCTTGTAAAGTCCTTTATGGAACCTGCCCTTATATTTACAGTGGGCAGTATAGGCTTTGAATATGTTTCGGTCTCCGGCTTTAAGTTTTCGATATACCGAGCTTTTCTTTACCGCTCCCGGTCCGATATTGTAGGATAGTACACCCATAAGCAGCGCATCCATCGGTTTGAGGTCATTGAAGATACCGATAAACTTATTGAGGTCTTTGCGTAGAAGTAAATCAGCCTCCCGTTCACTCATCTTATAGCCTCGGAAATATTTTTCACCGGGGAGTTTTCTATGACCGTAGCCCAGATATGGCCAGTGTCGGCGAGAATCATGCAGGGTCTCATGGTGCTTGATAATCAGGACAGCTCTCTCATACGGAGGCAACTCCATTATGCTCCGCTTTGCGGCGAAAGCCGCCGATGTGGCTGTCAACGCCACTATCGGCATAAGGAATATAAGGATTTTTCTCATCGAATAACCGGTGTTACGGGTCCTACAATCGGGCCGATGATTTTGCCACCATCATCATCACCGCTGTCCTTGCCGTTGAACTCAAAGGTTTGCTCCCACGGAGTTGAGCCGAAGTTGTCCTCAATCACAATCAGGAGTTTATGGGCCTGAGAGGATTTTGCTGTATATGTCAGCCGAAAGACCTTGCTTTCCAGAAGCACACGGTCATTGTTTACCAGCACCGGGCCGTCAACCAGTTTGAGAGTGCCTTCGCCGTCATACTGGAAATAGCGGATGGTGTAGAGGGTGTTGGCATAGTTGCCCTCCGGCTTTATCTCAAAACGCAGTTCCACTGTCTGCCCCTGCTTGATTTTGTCGCCGTAGGGCATCACTTCCACTGTGAACGGATAAGACTGCTGCACATCAAGGTCATCGGAACATGAAGTGAGCGCGAGGACGATTGCAAAAAGAGCTATCCAGAACCCGAAGAACCGGGCAGGAGTAAGGCGCGTTGCGCCAATCTTATTGAGGATTGTATTCATAATTCAGAGTCTTAATTTAGTGTTATTGGAGATTTTAGGCTGTGTAGCCATCAGGTAGTCATTCAAATCCTTGTGTTCAGGATATAAAGCTGATTTGTCAGCTACCTTGTCGCCGAACTCCCGGCAAAGTCTTGAAAAGGCGTTTCGCCCTGCATCGTCATTGTCGAGATAGCACAGAATCAGAGAGTAATCCGAAAGAGGCGTTATCGCCTTGCCGACATTGGCAACCGAGTTAAGCACCACCGAATCCACACCGTCATTGAAGCCCAGCCTCTCAGCGGAAAGAAAGTCGATGAACCCCTCGAACACGTTGCATCTTGCATTTCCACCGGCGATATGCGATATTGCCTTCGGAGGATAAGAGAGCTTGGCAAACGGGTTGCGCAGCTCAAATCCATGTTCGACATTTTCAAAGCCGACGGCATAATAATCCCTGCCGTGCAGACGGTAATCGACTTGAACACAATACTGTCGGGCCAGATTCTCCGGGATTCCGCGCCCCGCGAGATAGTTCAGCAACTTCCGGGAACACAGCGGCCCCACCTCGATATTCTCAAATGTCGGTTCCGGTCTGACTTTCGGCATAGGCTCCGGTCTGTAACCGTCGGGCATCGGGATTTTCATAATCTGCGAGATATATTCAGCCTGTCTGATAAAATCGTCACTGCCAATTATTTCTCCGGCAAGAGTGAATATGTCGCCGCCTTTCCCGATACCATAGTCGTACCACAGATTATTATAGCCTATATGCAGGGAGGCTTTTCTCTCACTGCGGTACGGAGCCAGAAACCAGAATCCCTTGCGGTCTTTCCCTTTCATCTCCGCGCCTAAATGCAGCATGAAATCAAGCAGGGATATACACTTGAAATATTCCTTGTCCATGTCTCACATACGGAATTTTCGTTGCGGCTTCGGTGCATCCGGCTTATGACGAATGTCAATCTTGCGGATGGCAGACATTTCAGAGGCGATAAACCGGTTCAGTTCCGACATACTGCAACTGCCCGTCAGCTCGTATGCAAGGTCATATATTCCGCCATAAGCTCCCGATTTTGTATCACGCCACAAATTTGTTTCCGTGTTTATGACCATAGTCGGTGCGTGATTGTCATCGTATGGAGCATTGTAAATGCGCAGATTGCCGTCGGCTGATACCGGGTGTTCCTGCCCAAGAGCCTTCATAAACTCCGTAAGCGGAATGTTTTTTATATCGAGGTCTATTATTGTCGGCATGGATTATTCGATTGTGAGTTTAACGTGTACCCCGAACTGGGTCAGAAAATGGCCTGTGTCGTTGCCGAACACGAACCGTTCCTTTATATGGGCACCGAGAGCCAGCCTGTCCGAAAGATAAAAGTCAGCCGAAAGGGTCAATGCGCCGCCATAGATGAAGGCATCCCCGTTCCTGATTGTGGAGCCGTCGGAGAGGGTGTGCTTACCCCAGTTTACCGTCTCATATCCTCCGAGAACCCACACACCTCCATATAGGTGGAATGTCTGTGAATAGTCGCTGACAATATGGAGATTATACCCGACCTCTCCCGTGAACTGCGCCACAGGGATGCGTCCTTTCTCGCCGTAGGGCTTATAGTTCTGGAGATATTCTCCACCGAAAGACCAAGTGTTTGCATTACCCTTGAACACGGAATAGAATACTCCGAAATCATATCCGCAGTTGCGTGAGTTGCCGGTATAGAAACCGTTTACCATGTCGGCACGGACTTCGATGGCCGACATTCTGGGAAGGCATCGCTGGGCCATTGCCCGCCCTCCGAAGAGGGTGAGCATGGCAGCGACTATAATTATCGCTTTTTTAATCATTTAAGTCAGATATTTGAATTTTACTGAATTGAAAGCTCATCAATTACATTTGCGCGGACAATATCACCGTTCTCGACCACGAAAGACTGATTGCGTCCGCCTTCCTTCTCCGCGACCTCGATGACAAGCAGCTTGTCATCGGGGATAGTGAATTTCTCAAGGGCAAAGACAGTCCTTTCCGATTTCTTGCCGTTAACCACAGTAACATAGTTCTGGGCGCGGAGCGGTTCCAATACCTGCTCCTGTATGGCGGTCCGCTTGACCACCTTCTTATCAACTATCTTGAACGAGATGTAATCAATATCGAAAGCGATATTCGATGTATTCTTCAGTTCAGTGTGGAAATAGAGAAGACCGTTGTTGGTGTATATGCTTTTCAGAATAAACTGTACACCGAAACGCTTGGAGCCTATATGCTTGATTTCGCGCTTGTCCTGCTTGTAGATTGATTTCATAATCAGCTTTACAAGCATCGGCGACTCCTGACCCAGACGCTCCAAGAATATCTCCTGCGCGTTGTTTGGACGGTTCACCGCCTCGCCGTCATGGATAAAGTCAGTCATCTCGATATTGAGCAACAGCGGCTCCTTTGCGAATTTCACGTTAAAGGTGAAGAAACATCCGTCATCGGTAATGACCGTGAGATTAGTCTCGGTCTTGAACGACTTGACAGCCGACTTCACACGCAGCACGTTCTTCGCTCCGTCGGCCAGACCCGCCACAAGATTTTCGTCGCCCAAATCGACATACACTATTTCCGAAGGGAAAATGACATGGGTGGTCTTGTTGAACGCCACTTCCAGAGCGTGAGGGGGAATCATGCGGTCAAAACCGACCTTCCGCGTCAGACCCTCAAACTTATCTCCGTCGGTGTAGCCGGAACCGTACACGTTGATGTCGTGTTCCGCCACCTGTTCAGTGTCGGACGACACATTGTTATCGGTGTTTTTGACCGCTTTTGTCCTGGCAAACGCCGGAGAGACCATGCCTATAACGGCGACAAGGAAAAGAATTATAGTCTTGAAATTCATAATAGTTTTCTGTTTTTGGTTACACATCTTCAGGCTGATGAAGCATTACCCTATATCCGGATTTCAGGTGGACTTTCACGGTCCGCATCTTCTTTGTCAGATACTGGCTGACACCGTTGATAAGTCCGCGCCCCACATCGGAGGCGATCTGCGCACCGGCATCGGTGGAGATATTTATCGAACTGCCCATCGTTGACCCCATGTTGGCGCCAATCTCATGCAGCGCGTCCGACTCCATTGAGTTGGGAATATTGATGCCTTCCTGCCCGTCGGAGTCATATACCGATAGGTCAACCTCCATGATGCAGCCGAGAGCCTCGATAGACTCGACCTTGATTTCAAGACGTTCACCCTGCAACCGCGCCGCTCCCACCACCGTGGTATTCTTCGGCAACAGGGAGTTGCCAATCCACATAGGTTCGAGCGTGCGGAGCCTGACGCTCTGTCCGTCGGTAATCGACTGCTCAGAGGCTACACAGGCTGAAATGGTGTTCTTGAAATTCGTGCGCTTGGTGCCGACGGCGGTAGAGAAAGAGCGGGTATTATCGGTCGAGGCACTGAGAGAAGACACTACATTGCGGTTTACCTGATTGACAGGCATGACCTTACGGTCCTTCTCCGGTTCATCGACAATCAGGGCTGGCGCATGAGATTTAACTCAAATTCAGTCAAAAATTCACCTGATTA
>OFGE01000936.1_pt1 | contig 29377 bp, 27 predicted proteins | sample 1521681 | NCBI WGS metagenome assembly OFGE01 (sample SAMEA3504093, study PRJEB24116) | mouse gut metagenome | biome: mouse gut; feature: mouse-associated habitat; material: faeces | place: Denmark | collected 2011
GCTTGATTTGGAACAGGCTCTGGATGCATTGCTGGAGAATATTCCGGCAGACAGGCAAATGATTGCAAAAACTACTTTTCTGCGGGGGTATCAAAGTGTAAAAATGTTAGAGCCAGATTATGCTGAAAAGTTAACACTGATGCGAAGATTCTGCAATTTATATTCGTATGCCAGATTAATTCGCTGCATTAGCGAAGAATATCCTAATGAATCAGATTGGATGGTTAAGCTGAGAGAGAAACTGCATAGGAAAATTATATTTTTGGAAAATAGTGTAACGGAATAACTTTTAATCTCGGTTTTTGCGTAGATATAGTAGGTTATGATTCGGAAAATGCTTGTTACAAGACGCTGACCGCCAAAGTAGACGGACAACAGAAACAGATTAGCCTCCTTTTGCCGTCGTTGAGGTCTAAAAAAGCGCGCAGTTATCACACCCTCCGTAAATCTTTTTCAAAAAGGCAACGGCGGCTTTGATTCTCAAAAGCCGCCGTCTAAAAGCATATAATCTGCTCTAATGGCCCCTTTGCCTCTTGCGCGATCAAACAACTCCTTTGACTGCGGCTTATTATGAACCATTTATGAGTTTTTCCTCTGATGCATCGAAAGGCCAATATATAACAGGAACCATCCAATACAATGAACTAAGAGAATAAAAATATCTTTTACTGCTGCTGTCCCACTGCCTGTTGATAAGTCCATAATACCCTCGAATGTTGCCTGCGAAGGGACAAGGTAGCAAACTGCCAAAAGAAGCGGCTGACTTATTCCCACAAGAAAGCTCAGGATTGGTACAGCCATAAATAGCAGCATAACGATTTTGATATAAACCACGCCGACCATCAGCCCATTGGAAGCTCTGCCAATGAATAAGCCTGTCATTGCTGCCACAAATGCGGAAAGCACAATGAGCACCAGCATGAGAGCCGCATTTTGCAGAGAAAGCCGGAAGCAGATACAAACCGTAATAATAGAGGATAGACACCCGCAGATAAATCCGACAAAGAGCTTTTGCATGATATATTGGCTGCGGGTCATTGGCAAAATCTCGTTGATAAACGCAACGCCGTCCTCCTTTTCAGAGATCATGTTCATTGCGTTAAAGGTGCATCCCATAAACATAGCGACGATCAATGTAACAGCAATGAACATATCCTGAAATCCAGCCATCACATCGGGACGCTCTAAAATCTGAACCTCCGTCTGCCCGACCGCATTTCTCTGTTCGTACAGGTCAGGGAGCGTGTCAGCGGTTTGGCGAAATATATCCATCTCGTCGCCGGAAAGAATTGTTTTGATGCTGTTTCCATCAGCTTCCACACCAATTAGATTTGTAGATGGCTCTTTTATTGCGTCTGTCAGCTCTTCCACCGTCGGATAAGCTGTCACCGGGCCGTAGCGTTCCAGCCATGTAACGGTTTGTGTCGGCAGATTGCCTTTCAGAACCCCAAAATGCAACTCGCCCAGCGTAGAAAAGTCGATTGCGCCGACAAAATTTAAAGCTACTGCAACGACAATGGGTAAAAGAAAGGTCATCAGGCAGAACTTGTCATGCAATACGCTTTTCAGTTGGTAACGTAAACCTTTCATATTCAGCCCTCCTTTCCCATTTCTCTGCGGAACACGCGCTGTACCCCTGCGAATAATACAGCGATTGCAGCCAGACACCCCAAATAATAGGCAAGGCTATTCGAGGAAGTTCCAAAGTAAGCGTTTTTCAGGCCCATATAAATATGATAAAATGGATGGAAATAAATCCAATCCAGCTTTACCGCCGTATTTGCAGCCAAGAACACAGGAGTTGCAACAAAAATGGCAATCAGAAGATAGGCCAATGTAAACTGTCGGAAGTCCTTTAGAAGCAGGGCGCAAATCAGACCGGTCAAGGCCATGATCAAGGACAGAAGCGCCGTTTGAAGCAGCACCGCAGGCAATATGGATGCGGTATCCGAAACTCCAACATTCAGCACGGTGAGCAGTACCGCAAAGACCAGATCGGACAGCAGAAAGACTGCCAGCTTGGACAGGATAAACAGATTTTTCTGCAAAGGTAAAATGGCATGGACACGGATAACGCCCATTCCTTTTTCCTTGAACAACACAGCGGCAATCCCTAAAAACCCCACAGCGGCAATCTCAAAAAACAGCAGTTCACAGGTGATCTCTTTCCTTGCCTTTTGCTCCGGCGTATTGGAGCCGATCACCTGGGCGCTGTAATGCCCTGACGGCTGTAGGAGAGAAAGCGCATAGTCGGCCCGGTGGCGGTCAGCCTTTTCTGTTCCCTCATAGAATACAAGCTGTGGCTCTCCGGCGCTGGCATCAATGCCGACACCGTTGGTATCATCGAGTAAAACTGCGTCCAGCGCTTCTTTCGATGAAACGCGCTGAACCAGCGTGGAAACCGTTGTCTGTGTTCCGGCCGGGTCATACAGGTACACGTTGTATAGACTGGCATCCATGAATTTGATATATCCAAAGTTCACATACAGAGTGTAAAGAACCAAAAAGCCTAAAGACATGGGGAAGAATTTCCCGGAAACCATCATTCGGCAATCCTTTTTGAGCAGGGAATAAAGACTTTTCCACATCAAGACAGCCCCCTTCCCGTATATTGGATAAACATATCCTCCAATGTTGATTCCTGTGAATGGATACTGATGATCTCGTCATGCGCAAAAGGAATACCTGCTTCTAATTCCGGGGCCTCAATCGTCTTTTCTTCCCGCCTCCCCTGATACAGATAGTCGATCACCACGCGGTGATCGCTGTTGCGCTCTTTCAGATTTTTGGGCGTATCCAGCGCTACGATATCGCCGTTGGATATAAAAGCCACCCGGTCACACAACAGATCGGCATCCAGCATATTGTGGGTTGTCAAAAATACCGTCGTGCCCTTTTTGCGTTCCTGCTCAATGATCCGGCGAAACAGGACCGCACCGGAGGGGTCGAGCCCGCTGGTGGGTTCGTCCAGAAACAGCAGCCTGGGATTACTGATCAGCGCCCGTGCCATGCTTACCCGCTGCCGCATCCCCTTTGAGTAGGATGAAACCGGCTTCTTCATAAAGTCCGTCTTAAATTCCAGTTCCTCCAGAATTTCCTCGATACCGCGTACCTGCTCTTTCGGATAGAACGAGGAAAAATATTTGAGATTGTCAACGGCGCTTAAATTGGCATACAAATAGGGAAACTCAAACAGGACGCCGATCTTTCGGAAAAATTCCTGCGTATGTGCCGCGGAAATATCCTGCCCGAACAGCGATACCCTGCCGCCGTGTCCTTTCAAAATTCCGGTCAGGATTTTCTGGGTCGTCGACTTCCCGGAGCCATTAGGCCCCAGAAAACCAAAGATTTCCCCGTCTTCCACCGTGAAGTCCAGACCGTGCAGCGCCTGTTTGTCCCTGCCGTAGGAGAAAGTCAGCTCCTTTACTTCAATCATGCATCATCACCCCATTTCCCGCGCTGCTCCTGTTTCTTTTCCTGCTCCCGCCTGCTCCACCACTTCACAAATTTAATCTTGCACGGGACAGCAACTGCCAGCACCGCCACGATCACCAGCCACCAGTACCATTCCAGTCCTGAAAATGTCATAACGATTCCCTCCTTTGTCTGCGGGTTCTGTCTGCCCGCCTGTTGAGGTAAGTTTATGATACGGGGGTGAAGTCGACGTGAGGCCGATGTGAAATTGGTGTGAAATTTCCCGCACTGTATGCTGGAGAATAGTCGAAAAAGAAGGGATAAGAAGTCCTTCACATAAGGAAGTGTCCCTTGTGGGATTGCAAACATCCGTTCAACATTGGTACAGACAGATGTTTTCATTCTTCTAAAACGATAATTTCAATAATTTTATCAATAATTAACTCATAACTCCACATACAAATTTTATATTTTCGAAAAATACGGTAATCGCGTTGACTTTTTGGATTTGATGGATATATTATAATATAGAAATGTTCTGTTTTTGGAGGTAAAGACTAATGTTAGTAATGTTTAAAGTAAAGAACTACACCTCATTCAAAAATGAATCTATACTTGATATGAGGGCAACTGCGTATGTGCAGCATCCCACTCATGTTATACGTGTAAATGGCAAACATGATCTTCTAAAAACAACCGCTTTGTATGGTGCAAATGCATCCGGGAAGTCTAATTTAATCTCGGCAATGTTCTTTTTTGAACAGTATATATTTTCTCAGTTTATCAACAAAAATGAGAACGGGGATTTTGAGTCCAACGAAATCGGCATGAAAATGAAACTGGAACCCTTTGGTTTATCAAATGATACAAATAATGCTTCGGAGTTTGATATTATATTTTTGCACAATGATAACCAGATACAGTATGGTTTTGAGTGCACAGCTAAGGAAGTTTTAAATGAATGGTTGTTTATTAACGATAAAAAAGTCTTTGAACGAACCGGTACGGAACTTTCTTTTGGAACTAAATATCAAAAGATGCTGGGAGCTTATAAAAAGTTACCTGCTGAGAGACTTTATGTTGCTGTACTGGAATATTTTCTGGACGACGAAGCTAAAAAAGCGGTGCTCGGCGATTTTATTGCTTTCTTTAGCAGGGAATACAATGTGTTTACTGAGATTCTTTTTGAATCTACAGTAAAAGGGCTCGCAGGAATCATCGGACTTTCTAAAAAACTTGTTGGTAATACAGCATATAGAAAAAAAGTGGAACATTATCTCCGCTTAATTGATGTCGGGATCAAACGGCTGGATGTGCAGACAGAAACGATTTTTGACGAACATACCGGTAAAAAAAGGGACGAAAAAGTTGTCCGTACTGTACATGATATTTATGATGAAGCTGGTAATATAGTTGGAGAAAAACTGTTTGATTTACGTCAGGAATCTACCGGTACACTCCGCTTTCTGGCCTATATCCAAAATATAATTGAAATGATTTCAAATGGTGGAGTATTCATTGTAGATGAAATGTCTGCAAGGCTGCACCCACTGTTAACTAAGTTGATTGTAGATATTTTCTGCTCAAGTCAAAATAAAAAAGCCCAGTTGATTTTTACTACTCATGATATTTCACTGTTAAACAATAATCAATTTCGACGTGATGAGGTGGTATTTGTAGATAAAAATGAACGTGGGGAATCCAGTTTATATGCTCTTTCTGACTTAAAAGTGCGTGAGGATGCAACTTTTAATAAAGATTATCTTCAAGGGAAGTACGGAGCTATTCCAATCTTTAATTATGATGACATTATTGGTGGTGAGTTAAATGGGTAGAACACAATTATCACCACAACGGCTTTCAGAAACAAAGAAAACCAATATAGGACGCATCATCATATTTTGTGAAGGAAAAACCGAGAAATATTATTTTGATTATTTTGCAGAGATTATTAAGAAAAACAAGTATACTGACGTAGAAGTCATCCTGGAAACTGCTGACGGAAATGCACAGACTGTCCTGAATTTTGCAAATAAATTTAGGACAGTCTGTGGTGTTGGCCGCTAATGAATATGAATTACTGATTTCTAACCATCTGTTTGAAACATGGCTGCTTATGCATTTTGAGGATGTAGAAAAGAAAATATCAAAGAAAGAAATTTATCGTCGCTTATCGTTCCATCTACACGATGCTTATTCTAAAGGACATAAGGGCAAAATCCGTGAAATAGTTCAGAACGGCAATATAGAAAAAGCTATTGATAATGCAAGTGCTTTGGAAAAGCAGTATGCTGCTGAGGGAAAAAGTATCTTTACAAGCATTAAAGATATGAATCCATATACAAGTGTCTATAAATTGATAGAACAGTTTATGGTTGAAATATCGGAATTCTAATATACCTATAGTTAACGGCATCCATTTCCACACAGGCAAAAAGCCTGCGGGATGGATACAGACGGAGGTTTGCCATGCAGAAGATCATGATCATTGAAGACGATCCGCTGATCCGGGAGGAACTTTCTCTCCTTCTGGAAAACGAAGGGTACGGGGTCGTCTCCGTCACCGATTTTACCGATATACCCGGGCAGATCCGGGACTGTGCCCCTGACCTGCTCCTTCTCGACCTGGGGCTGCCGGAGCAGGACGGACTCACGTTATGTGCCGGAATCCGGAAAAGCTCCGCCCTTCCCATCATCATCGTCACCAGCCGGGATTCCTCCGCGGACGAATTCCGCGGCTTAAGCCTGGGCAGCGACGACTATATCACCAAGCCCTATGACGTGCCCGTTCTTCTGGCCCGCATCAAAGCCGTGCTCCGACGCAGCGCCGGCGTACCGGACGCCGACGTGCTTGCGGTAAACGGTCTGCAGGTCAGCCTGACCAGAGGCACGGTCTCCTTAAACGGCCGCAGCGAAGAACTCACCAGAAACGAATTGAAGATTCTGGCCCATTTGATGACGCATGCCGGAGAGATCGTCTCCCGCGCCGATCTGATCGACGTGTTGTGGGAAAACCAGATCTATATTGACGACAACACCTTGAGTGTGAACATCACCAGACTGCGCACCAAACTAAAGGATCTGGGTATGCCGGACTGCATCCGCACAAGGCGGGGAATGGGGTATCAGCTATGACCATACGCGAATTTCTATCCGACAGGCTGGGGAAGATCACCGGACGGCTTTGTTGCACCGTCGCCGCTGCGCTTTTTCTGCTGGCGACCGGCACCTCTTCCGGCGTGATCGTCCTCCTGCTGCTCTTTTTGCTTCTTATTTCTATTACTACACAGGCCGCCGAATATCTGAAATGCCGCCGCCGGTTATCGGAATTAGATGTGCTGATGCAGGGGCTGGATCAGAAATATCTGTTCAGCGAGTGTGCACCGCCGCCCCGTACTGTCTATGAACAGAAACTTTTTGCGCTGATGCGCTGTTCCGGCAGGGCCATGATCGGCGCCGTCTCGGATGCCCAGGCTTCCATGCAGGAGTATCGGGAGTATATCGAAAGCTGGGTGCATGAGATCAAGACGCCGCTCACTGCCGCCAAACTTACCTGCCGGCATCTGGAGTCTGACAGCCGCCGTAAATTCTCCGCGGAACTGGCACAGATCGAGGCGCATGTAGAACGCGCCCTCTATTATGCGAGGGTCAAAAGCCCGGAGCAGGACTGTATCATCCGCCAGACCGCTCTGGCCGACATCGTCTCACAGGCTGTGGGGAACCACCGGACGCTGCTCATCCAGAGTCAGATGAAGATCGAGACCGGCGATCTGGACTTTACGGTCTACACCGACAGGAAATGGGCAGTATTCATGCTCGGACAGTTATTGCAGAATGCATCCCGCTATCGAAATAACAATTCCCCTTCCATCCTCCTGACCGCCATGGGCTGTGGCCGGCAGGTACGACTTACTGTCTCCGATAACGGCATCGGCATCCCGGCCCATGAGCTGCCCCGTGTATTTGACCGTGGATTTACCGGCAGCAACGGGCGGACGCGGGGCGGTTCCACCGGTATGGGCCTCTATCTGTGCCGCAAACTGGCGGCTTTGCTGGAAATCGACCTGCAGATCTCTTCCGAAGAACAGAAAGGCACTGCCGTGACCCTCACTTTTCCGGCCAGGCAGGCCGCAGAAACCTTACAGGATTGTAAGACAAATCCATACTGATTCGATACCTTTCTTCTTCCTGTTTCTCTATACTGGATATACCCTCATTGAACAAAAGAATACACGTACCTTTGTTCACTGAGGGTAGCGACGGACGATATCGGATCCCTTTAACAACCGGGGCCGACGAAAAGAAGAAGTCAAAAGACTACAGACAGAACAGGAGGTAGCACATGCTGCAGGTAGAAAATATCGAAAAATATTACGGAAATGGAACGGGCGTCACCAAGGCGCTGTGCAGAATCAGTTTCCGCGTGGAGGACGGTGAGTTTATCGCCATTATGGGAGCGTCCGGCAGCGGTAAGACGACGCTGCTCAACTGCATCTCCACCATCGACACAATAAGCGCCGGACGGATCTGTCTGGACGGCATCGACGTCTCTGCCCTTTCTTCCGCCGAGCTGGCCCGTTTCAGACGCGAGAAGCTGGGGTTCGTATTTCAGGACTTCAACCTCCTGGATACGCTGACCATTGAAGAAAACATCGGTCTTGCTCTCTCTTTGACACACACGGAGCCGGCGGCCGTACAAGATAAGGTCCGGGACGTGGCAATGAAGCTGGGCATCGCCGATATTCTGCCCAAATTCCCCTATCAGGTATCCGGCGGGCAGAAGCAGCGCGCCGCCTGTGCCCGCGCCATGGTGGCGGGACAGTCCCTGCTTCTGGCCGACGAACCCACCGGCGCGCTGGATTCCAGGGCGTCCAAAAATCTGCTGGAGATCATGACACAGATGAACCGGGCCATGCACGCTACCATCCTCATGGTCACCCACGACGCCTACAGCGCCAGCTATGCCTCCCGCATCCTGTTCCTCAAGGACGGCCGGCTTTTCAACGAACTGATCCGCGGCGGCAGGGACCGCTCCGTCTTCTATCATGAGATTCTGGATGTGCTTGCCCTGACAGGAGGTGATATCAGTGACGTTATCTAAACTCTCCCTGCGCAACGCAAAACGCCAGACCGGCGATTATCTGGTCTACTTCGTTACGGTCACGATAACGGCCGCCCTGCTCTATGCCTGCAACGGCCTGATCTTCTCACCGGAGATCCTGAAATTGTCCACGCTGATGAAATCGCTGCCCGTAACGATCGTTCTCGCCAGCATCGTGGTCGTCTGCATCATGGGCTGGCTGGTCCAGTACACCACGGGTTTCATGTTCACGAAGCGCAGCCGGGAATTCGGGACCTATATCCTGATCGGACTGGAAAACAGACAGGTGGCGTGGCTTTTCTTCTTGGAAAATCTGATCGTGGGCGCCTTTGCGCTGCTGTTCGGCATCCTGCTTGGCAACCTGGTCTTTCAGGCACTGCGGGCCATCCTGCTGGCCTTGTTTGGCATCCCCTACACCTTTGCCTTTACCTTTTCTTTCAGAGCCGTAGCGCTGACGCTTTTTTACTTCGTATTGATCTATCTGTCTGCGCAGCTTAGAAGCCGCAGGCGGATCCGTTCCATGAAAATATACGACCTGATCTATTTCGACCGGCTCAATGAAAATGCCGCCCTTGCGAAGAGCGGCCGGCGGAAGAAGATCTTCTCCGCCTCCATCGTTTTCGGAGTGGCCGGAACGCTCCTGCTCCTGACAAGGAGCCTGCCCACCGGCATTCTGGGAGCCGCCTGCATCATCGTGTTCCTGTACGGCTTCTTCTTAAGCTTCTCCTCCGGTGTCCCGGCCTGGTTTGACCGGCGTCCCGGCCGTAAATATCAGGGACAGACGCTGCTCATCTTCCGCACGCTGTCCGCCAAATTAAATACCATGGGAATCATGATGGCCACGATCGCGCTGCTGTTCACCGCCGTGCTGATCTCACAGGGCACCGGCCTGATCTTTGGCGCCATCTTCGAGAGCCGGCAGACTGCCGAAACCTGTTTCGATATTTTCATCGGCACGGAGACCCCGGCGCAGGACGGCAGTGACCTGATCTCATATATAGAATCTTCCATCCCCGTCACGGCCGCGCATTCTTACAGCATCTATCAGGGAACGAATGCCCGTATCACGGATTATCTGAATGAAAATACGGACTATTATCCCTGTTATTCTTATGATACATGGATGAAGTTCAGCGACTACGCTGCCCTGCGCTCCATGCTGGGATACCCTGACGTTACCCTGGAGCCAGGCGAATATCTGATACACTGCGTACCATGGCAGAAGAACGCCGTGACGGCCTGCGCACAGCCGGTCACCGTTGACGGAGCGACACTGCAGCCGGGCAGTATCCATACGGAGACTCTCAATCAACGTCTCTGGAATGTCAACGGGACGGACTTTATCCTCATCCTGCCGGATGAAGCCGTCCTCTCCCGTCCTGTCAGCCACAATCTGTACGCTGCCATGACGAAAGAACCTGTCAGTGAAGAGCAGTACGCCGCACTGTGCCGGATCCGGGATGAACGTGAGCTCTATCGTCATATTACGCTCTACACCGCGCCGCAGGTGCAGGCAGAGTATGCAAGTTCGACGGCAATGCTGGTCCTTCCGCTTTATTATCTGGCCCTGGTCCTCATCATGACTGCGGCTACGATCCTGACCATCCAGCAGCTTTCCGAGACGGACCGGTACAGACGGCAGTTTCTGCTGCTTAAGAAACTGGGCATGGACCGGCAGGAAATGCACAGGGCGCTGCGCCTGCAGTTTACGATCTACTATGCGATGCCGGCCATTCCGCCTCTGTTTGTCAGTATCCCTTTTCTCCTGAGCCTGTGCAATGCCACGGATCCGGGCGTCACGGAAGGATTTTACCGGCCGTTTAACATCATCTGCCTGACACTGGCGTTGTTTTTCATGATCTATGCCGTCTATATTGTGATGGCCTACCGCAGCCTGAAACGAAATGTGCTGCCGACAGGCCCATAAATTACAGCCCCTTTTTCAGGGGCTGCAATTTCTCTACTGCTCTAAAAGAATGACCGTCTGATCTTCATGCAAAGTACTGCACGGGAAGCACAGCGATGTGTCATTTTCCTGCAGCCGGATATGATACTCAAAATCGCCCTGTAATTTATCACCCGGTATGGTAAGCTCATATACCCAGCGCTCCTTCTTTCGAAACGTGCTTTGCTCATACTCAGAAGCTTCCAGTGCTTTCCTGTAAAGGACCGGCGCTGTTTCACACCCTCCGATCACAATAACTTTAATTCTGAAGTCCTCCCCCTTCTTTAAGCTTGTTCTTACCGTAGGCACCACCAGTTTAGAACATGGATTAACTACCGAGTCTGCAGGTTCCGAAACAGCAGCTCCCGCTTTCTCCAAATGCTCTCTGCAGTATTTGAGAATCGGCATGATGGATCTTTGCTGTATATTGGTCAGTACTCCCATATCACCATGGGTCTCCAGTCCCAGCAGCAGATGTCGGTTCAATTTCTCTATAACATCCACGATCTCCTGATAGACCGCAGATAATGCCCGGCCATCCTCCACGGATCCCGTCACTGTCTGCTCAAACTCTCCCCATAAGCATCCGAGGTGTGCCGTTTCCTTCATTGCCAGAAACGCATGCTTCCAATAGGCAAAGCGGTTTCTGTTTCCTCTTCCTTCCACCAGTACGTCCAACTTCGAAAACTCGTCGGCAAACCTGTATTGCGCTTCTATTTCTCTCCATGGAATTTTATTACAGTATATGTTTCCCGGTCCGTCTTCCCACCTGCTGGGCCTTGGAAGATATCCGTCCTGTTCCGCCAGGATTTCGGCTGCTTCCCGCCCTGCCTTCTCGCCAAACTCCTTTGCGGCAAATTCCAGATAGAAGTCTTTTACCGGAGCATACCGTCCATGTTCCCGATACATTGCCAGATCCGCTTCGTACGCTTCCAGACAGGGGCCTCCACAGTTAATCTTTCTGCTGTAATCATTTCCGTCCAGCTGGTTATTTTTCGTAGCTCCTTCCAGGCAAATCGCCGTCAGGCCAAACTGCCCTTCCCGTACCTTAAATGCAATCTTAAGCCAGGTATCCTGTTCAACCTCAATGCCCGAAACCGAGACCTCATGCTCCTTCTCATCCAGGCTGATCCCCGTCAGACAAAGATCCTTCACCCTGATATCGACCAGTGCCTTTTCCGGCGTGAAATACAGTTTTACCGTATAGTTTCCCGCCGGCATCTTAAGCAGATATCCGTCCACATTCTTCCTGGCACTGCCCTGAATCCCGGATAGATTTTCGTACTGTTCCGTATAGGAATCCTTCCCGATATATCCTTCCAGAGATATTTCTTCCGGAAGCTCCGCCGCCCACGGCTGCTCCCAGGCCGCTTCCATCAACGCTTTGATATTAGGAGCTATGCTTCTGGTCCTCCAGTGAATACCAAGAAGCCCCTGACACCCATATCTTCCGGCATCGAAAGCATCCCGTCTCATCCTGCCTGCCCACAGCTGCGGCGATATCATTGCCGGATCGTCTTCCAGCCAGGGAATGGCCCATGCATCTCTGCCGTCAAGATCCTGGAATTTGGGTTCCAGCGGATCAAACCCGACATTTCTGTTGATGCAGGAAAAAGGCATTGACTTTGGCAGACAGGTATCAAACCTGGCTCTGTCCTCCTGGGGCCCCAGCGTCCATCCACAGACTGCCAGTTCAAAAGGTGCTTTCGTCTTCTCCTTTGCCTCCAGCGCACAGGAAAAATCCCGGATCGTCCTCTCTGTCTGTTCCGGACTGTTTCCCAGCCAGGTCCAGTCTTCCGGCGTCCACATCCAGTAATAATCCAACGGATGCAGGCGTTTTATACGCTCAAATATGCCTTCGTAAAGTTCCTTTACGGTTTCCCGGTCCGCCTCTCCCTCTATATTCAGATATTCCTTCAGCGCCTTCGGGATGGTTAACGGCGCTTCCGTTCCGATACAGGTCTTGACCGATAAGCTCCCCGCATAAGTGAAGGTTTCCGCCAACAGTTCTCCATACCGGTTAAACATGCGGTTATACTTGTCAGGCGGCACGTCTGCTTCATGAAGCTCCCGACAATAGATTTCCTCTTCATACCCTTCCATATAATCCGCACCGAAGGCATCCTTCTCGAAAACATTCCCTGCCCCGCACAGATACGCCGATGTCTTTGTCGGATGATAGCCCCAGCTGTTCCCGTTTGTCTTAAAGTGCTGCACCGGGTAGCTGACTTTAACTTCTCCGTCTTCCCCGCAATCCTCTTTTCTGCCGATCCAGACCAGCGGTTCCGCCGTCATTGCCTCCGGAGCTTTCGGGTTCTCCGGATAAGTGTGCAATGCAAAAAAGTTGGCCCGCATTTTCGGAAGCTGTGTGATCACAGCATAATAATCATCCACATTCCACCAGTCCGGCCCCTCCGGAAAATCATGGAACGGATGAATCCCTCTTACTTTAAAGGACGGAGTTTCCATGATATCCTTCCGCAGACTCCAAATATCGATCTTTGGCATTTCGTCGGGAAGCGTATCCCCATGAAGATAAAATCCTATTCCCAGACGCTCAAGATATCGATACACCGAATACAGTATGGCAATACCCGTCTTACCTGCAAAAACAATCCCTCTTTCATCGAATGAAGTTATGATATAACCGTCCCCGTCAAGCCCCGAACAATCAATCCGGCCTGCACACGCTGCCAAAACAGGACTGTCCGCTGTTCCCAGTATCATGCATTTTCCTTCTTCGGGTATTTCATGTACAAGATCCGCAAGTCCAAAACCCAGTACATACAAATACCTGCGCAGCTCCTGTGCCGCCACGCTGACCAGCGTATCCTCATTTATTGCTGTTACTATATAGTTTTTCATAAATTCGCCTTTCTTTCCGCCAGGGTTCCTACCCCTTTACCGCCCCGGCCATAAGCCCTTTCACAAAATATTTCTGTCCTACTACGGCTAAGATCAGGATGACCGGCAGACAGGACAGCAGCGCTCCTGCAAGCGGCGCTCCGTATGAGATCTTGTAAAAGTTCTGCAGCCTCATCAGACCAATCGGCAGCGTATATCTGCTCTCCTCGTTCAGATAGATCAGCGGTGTCATAAAATCATTCCACGTGTTCATGAAAGTCAGGACACCCTGTATGCCGATTCCCGCCTTACTGAGCGGCACTGCTATCTTCAGGAAGATTCTGAGTTCCCCATACCCGTCGATCATTGCGCTTTCATACAGATCCTTTGGCACCTGCCCCATAATCTGGCAGAGAAGAAATATCCCGGACGCATTCACTACCGCCGGTATGACAAGCGGCACGTAACTGCCAAAAAGTCCCATGCTCCTGTACATCTGAAACTGCGGCACCATCAAAACCTGCGGCGGGATCAACATTGTGGCCAGAATAAAACTCAGAAGCGCGCCTTTGCCCCGAAACTCAAATCTCGTAAACCCATACGCCACCAGACCATCAACAAACATCGTAAAGAATGCAGCCGCTGTCGATACAAGCATACTGTTGAAGAACTGTTTCCAGAACGGTATGGTATTGAACAATGTTTTAAAATTATCAAACGTAATTTCTTCCGGGATCAGTCTCAATATATGCCGGTTCATTTCCAAATCCGTCTTAAAGGTTCCCGATATCATAAATGCGAATGGATACAGAATGAACCCTGCTGCGATCAACAACAGAAAATGAAAAATAACATTGGAGAATATTCTTTGTTTTCTCATCTTGCGTCACCTCATTCCTTCTCTCTGAACAAATACCGCTGTACCGTAGTAATAACCACTAATATCACCGCCAGAACATAGCCCATGGCTGCTGCGCAGTTGATCTGGTTATTTTTAAACATGGTGTTATACAGGTAGATGATCGGAAACAGCATGGAATCCCTGGAACCGACAGCAGACCCATTCTGCACCAGCGTCAGTACTTCCCCAAACATCGCAAAAGAACCGGTGATCGCTACAAAAACAATATAAGTCATAATAGGTTTTAAGAGCGGTAATGTGATATACCAGAACTCCTTCCACCTGCCTGCTCCGTCAATCCGGGCCGCCTCCCCAAGTTCGCTCGGGATTGCCTGCAGGCCGCTTAGAAAGTATAAGCTGTTAATTCCGAAATATCTCCAGCATCCGATCAATAATATAGAGGGAATTGCCCACATGGGATCACTCAAAAACTTGATCGGCCTGTCTGTCAAACCAATGGCCTGCAGCGCCGTATTAATCATTCCGTTGTTTGTTCTGAGAATCAACTTGAAAACAATGCCCACTACAATGACTGATGTGACATTCGGAACGAAAAAAACCGTAGAAACAAATCCGCTTTTCTTTCCCATAAACTTACTGTTCAGCATTAATGCGGCCAATAATGCTACGGGAAGTATAATAAATATACTTCCCAGCATGTAGGTGAACGCGTTTGAAATAGCCTTCCAAAACCTGTCATCAGTAAAAACAACCTGATAGTTCTCCGCAGTAAAGCTTCCGGTTTTTGTCTGAAATGACGTCAATACTCCTGCCAATGCAGGATATAAACCAAAAATAGCGTACAGGATAAAAAACGGGGAAATGAAAAGATACGGTATGAGCTTTTTCTTTCTTTTATTCATATTCATGTCCCCCTTTTCCGAATCGTTTACTTTGACTCGTTATATTCTGTCACCGCCTCCGTAAGTATCTCTGCCATCTCATCAATTGTAATATTCCCCTCTGTCAGATCATAGGCATTGGATGTAAAAGTCTCATTAAAGATACTTTTCCAGTCTGCCTGATACTGGATCGGAATCTCATCGGTCAGTTCTTCATAGAGTGCACCGAGGTTCTGTCCGCCATAGTATTCCACCGGGCTGCTGCACTCTGCCATTGCCTCATATACAGGCGGATATAATGCTATCATTTCATATTTGGTGATGCAGTTTTCCTTGTTGAGCATTGCAAAGGTCATGAAGTCCCAGAGGCTTTCTTTGTCCTTATCCGTGTATTTTGTCATACATAAACCGGTGCCGCCTCTTACGGATACCGTGCCTGAATCTGCCGTAAGCTTCGGCAGCGCTGTCATTGTCCACTTTCCGCTCTGCTCAGGTACATTGTCTCTCAGCCATCCTGCTGCCCAGTCCGCCGTAAAGTAGGTTGCCACCTTATCATCCGCATATACCGGCCATGCCTCTTCCTGCGTTTCATAGGCATACAGCTGGCCATTCTGCTGCATCTCTATGAAGTCCATAACCAGAGTCTTAAATTCATCCGTAATGTTCAGGTCTCCATTTGCATCCACAATGTCACAGCCCGCCGGTCGTAACATGAGCACCAGCTCGTCCAGGTCTCCTCCCATGGCCATATCTTTGGCCACTGCCATATAAATGCCATGCTCTGCAAACTGTTCCGCCGCTGCCATATATTCTTCCCACGTCTCCGGCACCTTGACCCCATATTCTTCAAACAGATCTTCCCGGTAGGCCATGGTAACGGGACAGAGTGCATGTTCCAGTCCGTAGTAATGTCCATCGTAGGAGTACAGGTCCAGACGGTTGAGAACCATCTTCTCCGCTACACTGTCTCTCTCTATAAATTCATCCAGCGGATAAAAACACATCTGCTCTTCCGACATAAATCTCGGGAACTGTCCCTGTTCCATATCCACAAAATCCGGAGCGCCGTCTCCGCCGGAAGCATTGATGACGGAAAGCCGGTCTGATAAAGCGTTGATCTCCATCACTTCGATCGTAAAGTCCACATCTGCATGTTCCTTTTTATATTCTTCTGTTACCCATCTGAAATACTCGGCATGAGGTTCTGTGAAAGCCCAGATGACAATATTATCGCTGTCACCCCCCCCGCCGTATTTTCTTCGCCGTCTGCCTGCGCCGTTTCTTCCACCGCAGGTGCACTGTCCTCTACCGACGCAGCGCCGCCATCTGTACTGTCGCTATTATTACCGCATCCTGTCAACATGGCAGACGCCCACAATGAAACACTTATTAAGATTGCCAGTCTCTTCTTCATACGCTACCTCTCCTTCTGTATAAAACTATTTTCTGTTCCTGAAATCCCTGACAGCATCAAACATTGCCATCATATTTTCCGCACTGGTCGGACTCTGAATATTATGGATCGTATTAAATACATAACCGCCGCCTTTTGAAAACAGCTCCAGCCGCTCTGTCACTTCCCGATACACTTCTTCGGGCGTTCCGAACGGAAGTGTCTGCTGGGTGTCAATGCCGCCTCCCCAAAATACGAACTTATCTCCCCACTGTTCTTTCAGGATCTTCCCGTCCATATCCTTAGCCGAAAGCTGCACCGGATTTAAGATATCCACCCCGGCCTCATGAAAATCCTTTAGAAAACTCATGACCGCTCCACAGCTGTGGAAAAATGTTTTCCACTTTGTATTCTTATGAACCCAGTCGTTAATCTTTTTATAATACGGCTTATAAAATTCCCGGAAAGCATCCTGCGACATGAACGGCCCGTTCTGCGTTCCAAAATCGGTTCCGGAGATCTGCACCACCTGAATCTTGTCACCACAGGCCTGCCGTACCAGTTCCGCGTTCTTCAGGCCAACCTCCACCTGCAGTTCAAAGACTTCATGAATATAATCCGGGCAAAGATGGTGTGCCATCATAAACTCCGGAAGACTTCTGATTCCCACCGGGTGCTTGACATTCGGTCCCGGCACTATGGCAAAATCCCCGATGGCAGCGATGTTGGAACTGTAGATGATCCCGTAATCCGTATTGTCATAATAATAGTTACACTGCCTTTCCAGTTCTCTCAGCTGGTCGTCATTCATGACGGCAAAATCATCCTTAAAGTCTTCCGCCCCACTGCTTTCAATATCGTCACAGCTTATTTCACCTCTGGTAATATTGTCGAAAAAGAACCCTCCTTTCGGCATCATTCCCGATGGCGGTGCACTTAAATCCCCCTGCGGATACAGGTAGGTGCGCCCCTGCCCATCTACAGTCGTATTGAAATCAACGGGCACATCCACCGAAAGTCCTGACGGCATCGTCCATGGCTTTCTTCCTGCATTGGAAAATGCAAACAGATTGATCCCCGCTGAAATTCCCACACAATCCAGGCCCAAAGCCTGATATACATCTTCCTCAACCTCTCCCAGCAACTGCAGAGGTTCCGAAATCTTAACCCTCCTTTCCTCCAACCCCAGAGCCTTTCGCAGCCGATGCAACGCATTCGCATTGATACCGGTAACAGCCGTCGATCCCATATCCATCACCAATCGATCCGGCTCCGTATGGTTTAGTGTCTGATTCAATCTTTCTCTACTGGTCGCCATCTCTTCCTCCTTTACTGTTATTTTTCAGCCTTTTCTCTTACTATCTCGAGATTCATAAGAATTCAGGCTGCTATCAGAAAAAGCGTATGCTTTTACTAATTATTCTGAATTTTCTCACTAATCGTGTCCGCGCACGGTCGTGGGAAATTTTTTCTCTTTATCCAATCAACTCATTGGATAAAGAGAATGCTACAGACTGTATCTTGTCGTAATAAAAATATTCGTTTTCACAATATAATTTTCGGGGCGTATACCATAAAGCAGATACTGGCCCAAAATTTCCACCCCTCTATATCCCTGTGCAAACGGCTCCTGATACACAGTCGCCGAAATGACACCTTCGCTGAGATTTCTTTTCACGACCTCTGTCAGGTCAAAAGTAACGATCCGGATCTTTCGCTTCGAAAGCACCTCTCTGATCGCCCTGATCCCTCCTTCCACGCCTGCCGAAGCCAGGCAGACTGCGCAGATCCGGGGATTCTTCTCCAGAAGGTCTTTCACGATCTCGTAAGACATATCGTCGTCATCATGATTTTCCAGTTCGGCGTCTATATGAATATTTCCGTATTCCTTTTCCAGTATACTCCTGATCCCATCCAGACGCTGTTTCTGCGCCAGTACATTCTTAAAGCCGATAACCACTGCAGCATGCTGTTCACACCCATTACTCATCATGCCGATCAGTTCTCCGGCCACATATCCGCTTGCTATGTAATCACATCCGACATAGGCAAGATGCCTGACATTGGACACACTCGTATTGATCGTCACTACAGGAATTCGTTTCTCTTCCAGTTCCCGTATCTTTTCCGCCACCGCTGCCGTATCCACCGGTGTAATGACCAGTCCCGACATTTTCTGTTCTAACAGCTCATCTATTTTCTCTAGCAGGAGCTTTTCATCAAACCCTTTTATCTTCTTTACGATCCCCTTAACGCCAAAGCACTCCAGTTCTTCCAGTGCACGGTCAACTCCTTCGATCACATCATCAAAGAAGGGATTTCCCTCCGAACATAACAGTACACCTATGGTTTTGATATATCTCTTGTTGGCAAGCGTTTTGGCTACCATATCCGGTCGATATCCCATCTCTTCGGCAAGCCTGATAATTCTGTCTGCTACCTCCGCGTTAACGCCCGGTCTGTGATTCAGGGCTCTGTCCACAGTGCCTCTTGAAACCCCTGCTGCCTCTGCAATTTCCTTAATCGTCACTTTCATAAGCTCTCCTGTAGACTGCACACTCATGTCACATCCTGAACAGCAAACATCATGGCATCCATATAAAACGCGTGAAAGTCCTGATCCGCCGCCAACGATATTTCCTCCGAAACAGAAAGGATCCTCTCCAGACGTTCTATGCTGTCCTTTTCCCGGAGCATTCTGACCGCCCCCTCCAGCGAACTGTTACCCACCGCTTCTATCCGACCCGCCAGTTCTTCCGGAAACATACCGATGGCAACAGCCTTCTTACAATCAAGCCAGTAACCGAAACCGCCGGCCAGATAGATCTTATCTATCTGCTCTTTTCCGATTCCGTACCGCAGCAGCAGGGTTTCAATGCCGGCCCGCACAGCCGCCTTTGCCAGCTGCACTTCCCGCATGTCCTTCTGTGTAAATAGTATCAACGACCCGTCTGCATTCTTTCCAAGCGGAAATCCCGTATCGAAATATGCCTCCGCAAAAAGTCCTGTCTCATCGGAAATTCCTGCCCGGACCAGCCCGGCCGCCGTCTCGATAACACCCGTCCCACAGATCCCTGTCGGCGGCTTATCCCCGATGGTCCCAAGCTTCACGTCCGTTCCCTCTATCTCCACGGAACAGACGGCTCCTGCCACACTGCCCATGCCGCACGTTATATTACCACCCTCAAAAGCCGGGCCGGCCGCCGTGGACGCCACCAGAATCCTCTCCCGGTTTCCCAGCGCCATCTCTCCATTCGTTCCAAGATCGACCATAAGGCAGATCGATTCCGATTGATCAAAATCGCATGCCAGCAAACCTGCCGCAATGTCTCCCCCGACATAAGCAGAGATACCGGGAAGGATCCATGCCTCTGCTTCCATCCCTTCGGCTCTGTCACCGAGCAGTTCGGAACAGGTCTGGCGGATCAGCCCGATGTTGACCGGTGTGAAAGGATAAACGCCCAGAGTAGAACAGTCATACCCCATCAACAGATGGATCATGGTCGTATTCCCGGCGATCGAAATCCTGTTGACCTGTTCTCCGGAAACACCTGTCCGGTTCAGCAGGGTCTCTATCCCGTCTATCAAATCTTTTCGTATGGTCTCCTGCAGGAGCTGTCCTTTACCATCCACGGATGCCTGGATTCTTGAGATCACATCTGTCCCGTATCGCCGTTGGTTATTGACTGCCGCTGCTGTGTCTATGATCCGGCCGGTGACACCGTCCAACAGTTCCATCACGAGTGTGGTCGTTCCCAGGTCTATGGCAATCTCTTTTACGCCCGCAATGCTGTCGGTGTTATCCTGTCTCCCGCCCGAACCGTGGACGCTTAACACCTCAAATGCCTCTTCCTCTTGTTCCGGTATACGGATCACCATATCCTCTGTTGGCATGAGGAGACAGGAAAGGCGCCAACCCGCTTCCAGTTTATCCTGCAGGAATTTCTCTTCGTCCGCCGCCGTGACAGGCGCCGAACCAATTACTACCTGAATGCCGCATTTACCGCAGTATCCCCTGCCGCCGCATACAGGATCAATAAAGTACCCCTCTTTTATCAGCACGCTCAGAAGACTTTCCTGCTCCCCCGCATAGATCGTCCTCTCCTCCGTTCCCCTCCTGACAACGATTTCGGATCTGGGAACATTTCTCCGCGTACACTGTGTATTCTTACATTTTCTACAGTCATGCTCTGCCCTGAACTCCTCTGCATTCTCTGATACTACAAACACCTGGCAGAAAGTTTTAACCGGGTCGTACATGAATCCTTCACTGATATGAATATGACAGCGTTTCTCCAGTTCCAGCTTCTGCCATGCCTCATACTGCACCTGCATGGAGATGTCGTGCGGTGCCTCCAGCCTCCGGCGAATTCCGAGGCCCAGTTTCCCGCACACTTCCCGGACCTTCTCCACCATCCTTCCTTCCAGCGAAAACAACGCTTCATCCGCAATGGCATCGCACAACATGCCCCGCACGTAGTTCCCGCTTTGAAAAGCCTGGGTACTGCACTTTCTGATACCGTCACCGATACTCATAACGCCGTAAAGGACAGGCGTCCCTTCCGGGAATTCATCTGTCGCCGTCTCGGCGCTGAGTGAGAAGATCCCCAGAATCCCAACCGGCTGTGCCAGTGTCATCATTTCATCGATAATGGCGTCATATTCTTCCAGAATTTCCTGATAGGCCGGGCTTGTTTCATCACACTGCAATGCGCCGAACACGGATTCACGTTTTACCAGCACTTTCAGTTTGTCAATTTCATATAACCGTTCCACCATAACCCCCATCCTGCGGCACAGCACTCTTTCCCCGGCAGCCCTTCCTATCTGTCCGTCACAGCCCGTCTGGCTGTTTCAGCCGCCGTAGCCGCATCCGGTGTATAGTAATCTGCTCCGATCTGTTTTGCAAATGCGTCATTTACGGGTGCTCCTCCGATCATGACGATATATTTCTCCCGCAGTCCCTTTTCCTGCAATGCATCGATGACCGTCTGCATATACGGCATGGTTGTCGTCAGCAGCGCCGACATACAGATAATATCTGCATTCTCCTCTTCTGCCCTCTCTATAAAAACATCCGCTTCCACATCGGTTCCCAGATCAACAACATCAAAACCTGCCCCTTTGAGCATCATCACCACCAGGTTCTTGCCGATATCGTGGAGATCGCCTTTCACCGTGCCTACCACTGCCTTGCCCACCGGCTCATTTCCCACCTCCACCAGTTTAGGTTCCAGAAGCGTAATACCTGCGTTCATCGCTCTTGCCGCCACCAGCACCTCCGGCACGAATACCTCATTCCGCTTAAATTTACCGCCGACCACCATCATGCCCGCCAGCAGCCCGTCGTTCAGGATCTCCTTCGGATCAATGCCCTGATCCAAAGCCTCCTGTACCAGGTTCTTTACATTTTTTGCCCTTCCTTTTTGCAGTAATTCACTTATCTCAACAACAATTTCTGCTGCCATGTCTGTTTCCTCCTTGTACAAAATCCTCTGTCCATCCGGCCAGCCGGTTCCTGCAGCTGCCAGATCCATCATTTTCTCCATTTCTGCGCTGCTTTTGTCTCAACTTCAATCTTTTACTTCATTCTACAGTTTCTTTATGTTTATTATAAAAAATTTTTACCAAATTTGTTTGTTTAATTTTTGGATAACCTGTATATTTTTTTAGTTTTTCGCGTTATAATTCGAGTAGCAAAAGCTGTTTTGGTAATTTTTTTAGATAAAAGGGGAGATTTTTATGTCACAGCCTGCTTTGTATTCCATCATCGAGAAAAAGGCGCTTCATGAACTGCTTGAAACCTTTCGTCAATGCATCGGCCTTTCCGTCCAGGTATTGGACGAAAATGGTGAGATCCTGGACTCTCTGGGACAAACACACAGATACTGTGAGATCTTTAAACGGTATCTTCCTCCAAAAGACTCCTGCATCAAAATCCACTCAAACGCCAGTAAACTTGCCATGAGTCTCGGAGAAGCCTATATATTCTCCTGTCATTCCAATCTCAACCACATTGTTTTCCCTCTGGCAAATCATAATACGCTGCTGGGTTCTATTCTTGCCGGCCCTTTTTTGATGGACGAACCCGATTCTCTCCTGCTGTCGGATATTGCCGGGAAATATGGAATACCGACCATACCGACTCTGGAAATGTACGAGGAAGCGAATACGCTCCCCGTCTTCCTGCCTGCGAAAGTCACCCACATCAGCCGTCTGCTCTACTACATGTGCTCCGGCCTCATTACGGACAATAAGCATCAATTTATCATGAACCACAATAAACTGTACCAGCAATCCGAAATAAACGAGTCCATCCAGACCTACAAGGCAAGTTCCCTGATCAACACCAGATCATACCCCTATGAAAAGGAGAAAGCTCTGGTTACCAAGCTGAAAACCGGCGATACGGCCACTGCCAAATCTCTGTTAAACGATCTGCTGGGCTACGTTTTCTTTGCGGAAGGAAGCAATCTGCAGATCGTAAAATCCCGCGCCATGGAACTCTCATCGCTTCTCTCCAGAGCCGCCATAGAAGGCGGGGCCACCAGCGACAGTGTGCTGCGCGTCAACAACCAGTTTTTAAAAGATCTTCAGTCCATCCAGTCTCTCGACGATTTATGCTACCGGCTGCAGGAAAACATTGATGTTTTCACGGAATGTATGTTTGACTACATTCCGTCCCGCGGAAATGAAATCATCAAACGGGCAATCCGCTATATTTCCGGTAACTATTCCCAAAACCTGACTCTGGAAGATCTTGCCGAACATGTTAACTTGAATCCTTCCTATTTCTCTTCCTTATTCAAACAGTCAACCGGTTCTTCTTTTCGGGAATACCTGAATATGGTGCGTATTGAAGAAAGCAAGCGGCTTCTGGCCAACACCGACTACTCCATCATTGATATCTCATTGGCAGTCGGTTTTGAAGACCAGAGTTACTTTTCCAAAGTTTTCAAAAAATATACGGGCCTGACGCCAAAGCAGTTCCGCTAAAAAGAGTAGTACTCCTCTACCGCATCAAAGAACGCCTGTATATTTTCAAGCGGTGTCATCGGGGGAATATCACACCCGCTGGCGATCACAAAATTAGGATACCGGCCGCATGCCGACAGCAGTGAAAGCGTCTGCTCCCGTATCGCCTGCGGACTGCCATGCCGGATAACGCCTGCCGGATCAATGTTGCCAAACACCAGTTTATCGGCAGGCAGCGCCTCCAATGTTTTTGACAGGTCTACCGCATTGCCGAAACTGTACGCCGTGGCTTTTACAAGGTTCAGGTTATCCAGCAGCGGCTCCACATTGCCACAATTATGGTACAGAACCATAAATTCATCGTCTTCCACCGCTTCGCAGATCTCATTGACATATGGCGTCGAAAATTCCGCAATCAGGCCCGGCGAAAGCAGGCCTGCCGCCGGCTCAGCAATACAGATGCCGTCTGCTCCAGCCGCTTTAAACGCCCGCGCATACGCGGTCAGAAACTGTACCGCCTTTTTCAAAATTGTCTCTACAATGTCCGGCTCCTCATAACACATGACCATAATCTCTGTCATATCCAGCAATCTGCCCGCCAGAGAAAACGGCCCGATCATCCCTGCCAGAACCGGCCTGTCCGTGATCCGGGCACTTGCCAGACGAATTCCCTCAACGCATTCCCCGGTCCTGCCTGCCCCCACTTCCGGTACCCGCAGCGCTTCCGCCTCCTCTTCACTCCTGATCAAAGTTCCAACGACTGTCGGCACTTCATCCGGGCTGTAGAGGATCCTGCTCCCAAATGCCTCTGCCTCTACGGACAGATCCATCAGACTGAATGCGATCCCCGCAGGAAATCTGTCTGCCACCGCCTGCATACACGCCGCCTGCAGTTGTCCGCTTCCCACCAGCTCCTCCACGGTACGGCCCAGCAGCTGTACGCCTGGAAAGGATAAGATGGGAGCAGCTTTTTTCACGTGTGCCTCCCTGTACTCCCTGACCCATTGCCTCATATTACGCTTCATCCTTCTACCTCCTGCCTGAATTATTTTCCGAATAAGTCCTTCGCTTTCTGTAGCCTTTATTATAAAAATAATCCAAACCAGGTACCATAATTTATTCCATATTATTTGTAATTATATTGGCAATTATGGGAGAGTTAGAAGTCGAGCTGTTATCACAGAAGATTAGCGATCACCACAAATCCCGTCACCACGCCAACCACAATCACATGTCTTTTGCGTGTCAGGTGCAGATAGCCGATAAACTCGCGGAGCAGGGCATTCAGCGTAAAATACCATTTGGTTCTGGCGCCGAATCCCACGCACTTTATCCCCTGCCGCCGCGCCAGAAGCAGAGAGCGGAATACATGGTATGCCGTTGTGACCAAGATGATCTTTGGCTTCTCCCCTGCCATCAGTTCCCGGGAAAACTGCAGATTTTCCTGGGTTGATACAGATCTCTGCTCTCTGATGATCCTGGCGGCGTCCACTCCCTGTTCGATCGCGTAATCCGCCATCGCTTCACTTTCCGGTATCTTCTCGCCCGGTCCCTGCCCGCCGGACATGATCAGCACGGCTTTCGGGTTGCACCGCAGCAGCGCTATCCCCCTGTCAACCCGCGCCGCCAGCAGCGGCGTTACCTTTTCCCCCGCGATCCCGCACCCCAGTACCACAATATAGTCCGCGTTTCTTCTTTTTTTCAAATGGATGAGATTGAGAACGGCCGACAGACAATAGATGGCCATCAACGACAATACATAGACTGCTGCAAAACTGACGATCATATAGAACATCGTGCCGGGCGTATTCTTCTTCAAGTTACCGACCGCCGGCCAGATCGCCAGATAACCATACAGCAGAAAGGAAAACAGAAGAGACAGCAGATTCGACAGTTTGGCCCCCTCATGTCTGATCACTCTGATGCCTTCCACAAAAAACACCAGGATCAGGACCGCCGGAAAGGCCACGATACTGCCCACCGCCAGGATGATCAGGAAGAGCAGGATACCGATTATAACGTCATTTGTCATCAGACTTGCCGCGTATTCGGACAGAAACAGGAATAAAGTCACCGCCGACCACAGCATCAGCCAGAAAAAGGAAAACCCGCTCCATAAAGTTCTGGCATCACGCACCATGATCCCCACGAAAATAAAAAGTGCGATCAGGAAAAACGGAAATGTAAACTGCCACATAGCTGTCGCTTCCTCCTTCTAAATAATTCCCTGTTGTTTTTCAATTTTTCTATCACACAGCTTTGGGGGTTATCTTTGTCCCCGCTGTTATAGTTGATCTCCGTGAGCAGGATTTCTCCGCGATATCCGTCAAATACCTGCGTATACTGCCGGTCTTTGATCTGCCTGATCGCAGCATCGGCCGTTTTATCATATTTCAGTTCCACCACCAGCGCCGGCTTGTCCGTATGTGGCAGCGGCAGGATTCCCGTCATATACGCCAACGCGACATAAGGCTGATCCTTTAACAGGTTCCGCAGGAAATCAAGATATTGCTTCTGCAGATCCTCACACTCCTGTCTTTCCCGCATTACACAATCCTCTCCAAATATTCCGTTACATCCTCTTCCCCTGTCCTGATCAGAAACTGCTGCATGTTCAAAAAGATAACCTCCTACCGGTTTAGATGCCCCATGAAAGTCTCCACTTTTTCTATCTAAAATCCCTTGAATAATTCCCCGGAATCACAACCGCGGCTGTAATAAGCCGCAGGCATCTTAAGCGCCATGGACTTTCCGAAGCGTCTCGGCCTGCTGCCACAGATATATTACTGTTCCGTATTCAAATACTGGTTCGTCTTCGCGATCAGTCCCGTCTTATCCACATAGATTTCGGAACGGATTGACTGCCAGAACCCCCTGTTGCCCGGATTCAGATAGATTCCCATTATATCGCGCCTCCCTGTACCATACGCATTCATCTGCTTTCTATTTAGCTTATCACATTTTTTCACTTTCTTAATCAGGTTTGTCTTATTTTTCATTCAGAGGATTCTCATTAAAACAAATTCCGCAAATCTTGGCAGAACAAAAGATACCTCCCCATATTTACTCGTATCGAGAACCCCTTTTCTTTTCAAACGATCCCTGTACACCGAGAACTGCTCCGGTTTCATCCCGATACCTTCCCTGATATTCTTGACTTTCGTCTCGCCGCCTGTGGACATTCTGATCAAAACCTGTCTGTCCAGATCAGAAAGTTCCGACCAGATCTTTCCATAAACATATTCTTCCAGATACTGGTCGTATTCCGGCAGAATCTCTTCCAAAGACTTTACCGTTCTATTCTCCCAACGCAGATAGCCCAATACCTGAAATGCAAACGGATAGCCTTTCGTCAATCCGGCCATTTTCCCGGCCGCTTCCACGTCCAGCTCAAATATGTCCATATACCGTTTTCTGATCGCAGTATAATTCAGCGGTTCCAGCACCATCTTGGGCGCTCTGTATAAGAATGTCAGTGCATCCGCATTCTGCAGGTCATAGATATTATCATACAATCCTGTCATCAACAGAAAAATCGGATACTCCTGCCGTAAAAAAATCTGAAAAGAACTGGCAAACACTCTGACAGAGTCACAATTTGTAACTTCGTCTACCGTGATCAGCAGTCTTTTACGTTTCTTCCGGAGTTCATCCAGCATCAATGCGATCGCGCTCTCGATATCCGTCACGGGAACCGCATTTTCCAACGATACATTCAGCCCCAAAACTGTAAGATCGATCCTCGCCTGTACAAAGTGCGCATGCATTTCCGGCAGGCTGTATAATTTACCGGCCAGACTCTGCAAAAGATCTCTTGTTGGATTCAATTCTACCACAACCCACTCCTCTTTCTCCATAAGTTCACCGGCAATGCCAGCCATCATAACAGTCTTGCCCGAGCCTCGAACCCCCGTGATCATATAGATTTGATTAGACGGCTCTGTCGCTGTAAAATTTTCCAGAATCTCGCTGTTCTGAGAAATTCGCGATACATATTGTAATGGTTTCTTTCCAAAGGACAGAGTAAATGGATTATTCATAACACGACTCCTCAGTCTGCTTCGTTTATGCTTTTATGATTTTTATAACTTTTTATAACTTTTTATAACATCAAATTAGTTTTATAGCTTTTTATAACTTTTTATAACTGTATATACTATTATGGAAGTCTTTATAACTTTTGACAAGCCGATATGCAGTGCTCTGTCTATTGTTTTTCAATTCTTCCTACATGATATGTAAATGGTAACATATAATCATCCGCCGCGCAAATCAAGCCTGTCGGAACAGACATTAATTTATTCTCCAAAATGTCGTTTTCGTCTTTGGGGGCAGAAACCATTTTTTCACAAAAATACAGACAAGAATCATTCACTGCGCCAGGTTGCTTTTGGCAAAAGTGAATGCTAGAATGAATAAAAGATGTTCACGTCCTGCGACAGAAGGAAATTGAAACAGGAAACTAAAAACCGGCAGCAATGAAGAAGGAGATTCTCGCATATGGATGATTTTAAACTGAAACTTCCTGTAGGAATTGAAAATTTCGTGGAAATCCGGACGGAGGGATTTTATTATATTGACAAAACAGGTTTGATTGCAGATCTGCTTCAAAATTGGGGGAAAGTAAACCTTTTTACACGCCCCAGGCGGTTTGGCAAATCTTTGAATATCAGTATGCTAAAGACTTTTTTCGAAATCGGCAGCAGCCATGAGGTATTTGACGGGTTGGCGATTTCGAAGGAAACTAAGCTGTGCGAAGAATATATGGGAAAATTTCCGGTGATATCTGTCAGCCTGAAAGATGTGGAGGGAGACGACTTTGCATCGGCTTATTCCATGCTGCATTCAGTGATCGGCAATGAGGCTATGCGGTTTCAGTTCCTGTTGGAGAGCGAACAGCTTACAGCCAAAGAAAAAAAGATGTATGAGCAGCTGACCACGATTGACGCAGGGGATGCAGACATCTTTTCCATGTCGGAAGCGGTGCTGACGGGAAGCATGAAAACCTTATCCATGCTTTTAAACAAATATTATGGCAGAAAAGTTGTTATTCTGATTGATGAATATGATGTGCCGTTAGCGAAAGCAAATGAAAAGGGTTATTATGATCAGATGGTATCTCTGATCCGCAGGATATTTGGAAATGCTTTAAAAACGAACGAATATATGTACTTTGCTGTACTTACAGGCTGCCTGCGCATTGCCAAAGAAAGTATCTTTACAGGGTTAAACAATCTCAAGATTATGACGATTGCCGATGTGCAGTTTGATGAACATTTTAGCTTTGCGGACAATGAGGTACAGCAGCTTCTGGAATACTATGAACTTTCTGAAGCATATGACACAGTGAAGGAATGGTATGACGGATACCGTTTTGGGAACACGGATATATATTGTCCCTGGGACGTGATCTGTTACTGCGATAAGCTTCGTGCTGATAAAACGGCAGCTCCCAGCAACTTTTGGGCAAACACCAGCGGTAACGATATTGTCCGCCGTTTCATCCAAATGGCGGATGCAGGAACAACAAAGCGGGCAGTTGAGCAGCTGATCGCCGGGGAAGCTGTAACTAGGGAAATCCATCAGGAATTGACCTATAAAGAATTGTACGATTCTATCGATAATGTCTGGAGTGTTTTATTCAGCACCGGTTATCTGACTCAGCAGGGGAAGCCGGACGGGAATATGTTTCGGTTGGTGATCCCAAATATGGAAATACGGAAACTGTTTACCGGGCAGATTATGAAACTTTTTCGGGAAAATACGCAAAAAGACGGTGATGCAGTAAATATGTTCTGCGAAGCGTTGAAAAATGGTGACGCCGCCGGTGTGGAAAAGCAATTTACAGATTATTTGAAAAAAACAATCAGTATCCGTAACACCTTTGTGAGAAAACCCACAAAAGAGAAATGTTTACGGTTAGAGGGAAGTAATTTCAGATTAGGCGGTATAGCCCCGATTA
>OFGE01000939.1_pt1 | contig 29292 bp, 26 predicted proteins | sample 1521681 | NCBI WGS metagenome assembly OFGE01 (sample SAMEA3504093, study PRJEB24116) | mouse gut metagenome | biome: mouse gut; feature: mouse-associated habitat; material: faeces | place: Denmark | collected 2011
ATCGGTGCTTTTTGACGAAGGCGTCGAGAAGGGCTATTTTATCAAAAAGGAAAACGGCGTCGGAGAGTACAACCCCAAAATCCAGGAGAGCGTAGAGCAGTCCGAAAACATTTCCATGTCTATATCCGACGGGTCAAATGCAGGTGACAGCCGGGATGTGCTTTTCTATGAAGCCGGAAGGTTTTTGATTGAGAGTGAAAAGGGGTCGATAGGGTCGATCCAGCGCCGCTTTAAGGTCGGCTTCAACCGCGCTGCGCGTATTATGGATCAGCTTGCGGAAGCCGGGCTGGTGGGGCCTGAGGAAGGGACAAAGGCCAGGAAGATTTTAATGACGGCAGAAGAGTTTGAACAATTGGAAAAATAAGGAGGTTTGCGGAATGAAAACAGATATTGAGATTGCGCAGGAGGCAGTATTGTCGCCAATCCGGGAGGTTGCTGCAAAGCTTTCCATACCGGAAGAGGACTTGGAATTTTATGGGAAGTATAAGGCAAAGCTTTCAGACGATCTGTTAGAACGCACGAAGGGCAATCCAGACGGTAAGCTGGTACTTGTTACGGCAATTAACCCGACGCCTGCCGGGGAAGGGAAGACGACGACCAGCATCGGCCTTGGGCAGGCGCTTGGAAGGCTAGGAAAAAGGGCAGTCCTTGCGCTGCGCGAACCCTCCCTTGGGCCTTGCTTTGGCATCAAAGGCGGTGCGGCTGGGGGCGGCTATGCGCAGGTGGTTCCAATGGAGGATTTAAACCTGCATTTTACTGGGGATTTCCATGCCGTTACTTCGGCCAACAATTTACTTGCCGCCCTGCTTGATAACCATATCCAGCAGGGGAATGAGCTGCAGATTGATCCGAGGCAGATTGTCTTTAAGCGCTGCCTGGATATGAATGACCGAGCACTGCGCAATGTGGTGGTCGGCCTGGGCAATAAAATGGACGGTATGGTACGGGAGGATCATTTTGTCATTACGGTTGCGTCTGAAATTATGGCGATTTTATGTCTGGCGGACGATATAGCGGATTTGAAACGGCGGCTGTCGAAAATAATCGTGGCATATACGTTTGGGGGAGATCCAGTGACAGCGGGCGATTTAAAAGCGGCGGGGGCCATGGCCGCACTGTTAAAAGATGCCGTGAAGCCGAACCTGATACAGACATTAGAGCATACGCCTGCAATTGTACACGGCGGGCCGTTTGCCAATATTGCCCACGGCTGCAACAGTGTCAGGGCTACGAAGGCAGGGCTTAAGCTGGCGGATATCGTAGTTACCGAAGCGGGTTTCGGCGCAGATCTGGGTGCGGAGAAGTTCTTTGACATCAAATGCCGCAAAGCGGGACTAAAGCCAGATTGCGTAGTTTTGGTGGCAACTGTGCGTGCGTTAAAATATAACGGGGGCGTACAAAAATCAGAGCTTTCCTGCGAGAATTTAGATGCTTTGAAAAAAGGGATTGTAAATTTAGAAAAGCACATTGAGAACCTGAAGAAATACCATGTGCCGATTGTGGTGACATTGAATGCATTTGTATCGGATACCCAGGCGGAGACAGATTTTGTAGAGCAGTTTTGCAAGGAGCGCGGCTGCGCGTTCGCACTTTCAAAGGTATGGGAATTGGGCGGCGAAGGCGGTGTTGCGCTTGCAGAGCAGGTGTTAAAGGCGCTTTTTGAACAGGAAAGCCATTTTGAGCCCCTTTATCCGGATGAATTGGGATTAAAGGAAAAAATTGCACGGATTGCAGGGGAGATTTACGGCGCACACGGGGTGACGTACAGCCCGGCGGCCGAAAAGGAACTGGCGCGTATAACAGGGCTTGGCATGGGCAGTTTCCCGGTTTGCCTGGCAAAAACGCAGTATTCGCTGTCAGACGATCCTAAGAAGCTTGGAAGGCCAAAAGGATTTACGGTAAATGTACGGGAAGTATATGTCTCGGCTGGAGCCGGATTTGTGGTGGTGATATTAGGGGCCATGATGACGATGCCCGGACTGCCAAAGGTTCCGGCGGCAAATGCGATTGACGTGGATGAATCGGGGAAGATTACGGGCTTGTTTTAAAGTGGCTGAAGGTGGGGAGGATTTTTTGCAAAGGGGCGCCAGCCAGAGTGCAGCGTATTGCCGGGGCTGATTTTGGCTATAAAAATATAAAAAATAAATTCAGGAGGATATATGGCTAACATTATTGACGGAAAGAAAATCTCAGCAGAAATTAAGGAAGAATTAAAAGAACAGGTGGCACAGTTAAAGCTTGCGGGAATAGAGGGGACTCTGGCTGTGATCCAAGTCGGGGATGATCCGGCTTCGAGTGTTTATGTGCGTAATAAGAAAAAGGCGTGTGAATATATTGGGATTCATTCAAAGTCTTTTGAGCTGCCAGAGGAGACATCTCAAAAGGAGCTGCTTGATCTAATTGAGGATTTGAATGAGGACGCTTTGGTACATGGGATTTTGGTACAGCTTCCGGTACCGGCCCATATTGATGAAAAGACAGTTATTAATGCGATTTCCCCCAAGAAAGACGTAGACGGGTTTCATCCGGAAAGCGTGGGTGCGCTTACGATTGGCCAGCCTGGGTTTGTTTCGTGTACACCAGCAGGTATTATTGAGCTGCTTAGGCGTTCTAAGGTGAAGATGGACGGCGCGAATTGTGTGGTTGTGGGCAGGAGTAATATTGTGGGCAAGCCGATGGCGCTTTTGATGCTAAGGGAGAATGCAACAGTTACAGTTACGCATTCCCATACCAGGGGTTTAAAGGAGATTTGCAGGAATGCCGATATATTAATTGTAGCGGTTGGAAAACGTGAGTTTATTACAGGGGATTATATTAAGCCAGGCGCAGTAGTGATTGATGTCGGCATTCACAGGGATGAGAATAATAAGCTTTCCGGCGATGTGAAGTACGATGAGGCAAAGCAGGCTGCTTCTTTGATTACACCCGTTCCAGGCGGCGTGGGGCCAATGACGATTGCCATGCTAATGCATAACTGTGTGGAAGCAATGGCAAGATAAATAGGGGTAATGCAGTATGAAATGTGAAAATTGCGGGGCGGAGTTAAAGCCGGGCAATGTGTACTGCAGTGTCTGTGGGACGGCGGTACAGCTTGTGCCGGATTATAACCTGCTAGATGAGGATTTGCTGGGTGATATTATCCAGGAGGAAGCAAGGGGCAGCTCAACAGGCGCTGCCCCTGAAGTGGATTATAAAAAAAGGGTAAGAAGGAAAAAGGGGCTGGCTGTGGGGATTACAGCAGCTGTGCTCATAACGGTTTTTTTCGTTACGTTTTATGCGCATCAAAAGGTGCAGAGTTTTCGTATGGGAAGTTATGATTACCAGTATGGGAAAGCAGAGGAGTTTTTTAAGGCAGGGGATAATAACAGCGCTGCGGCTTATTATTTGCGTGCGCTTTCGCTGCGTGCCAAAGATCCGGCGGCAAGTAAACGGCTGGCTTCTATTTACCTGGAGCAGGAGGAGGAAGAGGAAGCTATTAGGTTGCTGGAGGAGCTTGCGGATTCGGGCGGGGCGGACGAGGAGTCGTTAAAAATGCTGATTGATATATATGATGGGAATGCAGACTACGATAAGATTGTTCTGTTAAGCGAGAAAGTAAACGGGGAAGAGATGCCCCTTTTGTTTGGCGATTACCTGGTGCAGATGCCGGAGTTTGGCGTGCAGCCTGGGACATATGGGGAAGAGCTTACGGTTACTATGCAGGCAGGGGCAGAATGTGAGGTTTTGTATACGACAGACGGAGAGAATCCTGAAGTGTTTGGGACGGCTTACCGGGACAGTATTCTTTTGGATGAAGAGGGGACGACGGTGTTTTTTGCTGTTGCACGCAACCGGAAGGGGATTTGCAGTAAGGTGGCAAAGGCTGCTTATACGATTCGGTTTGAGATACCAGATATGCCGTCGGTGTCGCCTTCTGGTGGGACGTATTATGAGGCGCAGCAGATTACGGTGGCTGTGCCAGACGGGTGCACGGCGTATTATACCTGGGACGGGAGCGATCCGGGAAGGCAGTCGGCAAAGTATGCGGGGGCAATTGAAATGCCACCAGGGAATCAGGTGCTGTCTGTGGTAGCAGTGGATGAGACGGGGCGCCGAAGCGGGGTGTACCGTGTAAATTATGTGTATTTGCCATAGGTGTTTGGTATTGTGATAGTATCGCTAAACGGTAGGGAGTGGATGGCAAAGGGGCCCTCTGACTGACGGCCCCTTTGCCATCCACTCCCCATAGTTCGCTTATAATTCCCATTTGGATTAATCGATAAGCCGGGCATAAATATAGAAATATTCTAAACACTTCTAATCATGCAGCCCTCTTTTCCAAATTTTCTATTCTGTCATACAGTTGTATAAAAATTATTTACTTTTTCCGTGGGGCGGATACACATAGCTCTTGTATCATGTGGGCTTTGCTGAATGATAATAAAGCCTTTTTTTCATTAAAATATTAGCTAACTTTTTGATATTTTGTCTTGGATAGCCCAACAAATTTCCTAATTGGGTAAATGTTAGCGGTTCCTCTGACTGTGTGACTATTGACAATAACATAAATTGCTTTAACGATACCTCTGGGATATGGTTATCAAAAAACGTTTGCAGCTTGTTACTGGCGATAAATAATGTACTGAAAATAGCCTTTCTTTGATTTTCCGTAGAACTTGAAAATATTTTAGTCAACTCATTTAAATCCATGGAATTCTCCTTATAGGTAAATTGTTGCACTTCTAATTACAGCAACAAGTTACCTAAATATCAATATGAATGGGATTCCTTCCCTCTGTACTCTGCCTGACGGACACCCTTTGCCACAACTGCTTATAGTCCGCCCCCTTATTCGGTACAAATCTCCCGTATCATACCCTTTGGGTGGTAAGTGGGGCGCACATCTGCCAGAAAGCATTTTGGGGACACGCTCTAGTACTCCATCCGGACAGAAATTGAAGTCCGGAACCATCTGCTTCGCACCATTGCGTCGTTAAAATTTCTAGACGATGCCACCGCATCGCCGTCGAAATTTTGCCTAGCACTGGCACAAAGCAGGTGTCTCCAAACTTCAATTCCTGTTCGGATGGAGTACTAGTTCAATACCTACAGGGGTTTTCTTTTGTTTGGTTTCATGATATCATAACTATGATAGAAATTTTGCAGGCATTTTTAAAGATAGGAGACACCACAATGGCAAGAAAAGACCCATTCGTTTCACCAATATTAAAATGGGTAGGCGGAAAACGGCAGCTGTTCGATATTATTGCCCCGCTGATTCCGAAATGTTCTACATATTATGAACCATTTATCGGAGGCGGTGCGGTATTGTTTGGCACACAGCCGTCAAAGGCCGTGGTAAATGATTCTAACCGGGAGCTAATTAATGTTTACCTGACCATAAAAGAAGAGCCGGAAGAACTGGTTCAAAAGTTAAATGAGCATAAAGAGCAAAACTGCGAGGATTATTTTTATAAAATCCGTGCCCTAGACCGTGACAAGCAGGTTTTTGAAAGCCTGACAAATGCAGAGCGTGCGGCCAGGACTATTTACTTAAATAAAACCTGTTATAATGGCCTGTTCCGCGTTAACAGCTCCGGGGAGTTCAATTCACCCTGGGGCAGGTATAAAAATCCGAATATTACAAATGAAGAAACTATCCATGCGCTGCATACTTATTTCCATAAAGCTAATATTACCATTAAATGCGGTGACTACCGGGAAGCGTTAAAGGGTATCCGCAAAGGGGCTTTTGTGTATTTTGATCCGCCTTATATGCCAATCAGCGCTTCAGCATCTTTTACCGGATATACGGCAGGAGGTTTTGATGAAAAAGAGCAGATTGCGCTAAAGGAGCAGTGTGATGCTTTAAATGCAAAAGGTATCCGGTTTTTGCTGTCTAATTCATCTTGCCCGTTTATTGAGGAGTTATACCAGGATTATATTATTGAGCATGTAGGCGCAAAACGGACGATTAATGTCATTCCAGAGAAACGCGGGGAGATCAAGGAAGTGCTGGTGCGCAATTATGGGATTGATTGACGAAAAATGGGAAATTTTGTTTGATAAGTACCATATTGAGAATGAAATAAAGGAAAACGGCTGTTTTTATATCACTGCAGATCAAATTCGGGAGGTTAAAGAGCCCCGTTTGATGACAAAGTTTGACACGAGGGAATCGCGGCCAGCGGTGTTTGGCAGGAAAATTGCTATTTTACCAGTTACCAGAGGGAAATATGTCCTCGGGGAGTTTGAGCTGTATCAGGATTTTCCAGATATGGTTTCTGGTATTAAGCAGATGACAGGGGCCAAGGTCCCGGATTATTATGAAACGATTGATATTCATGATATCCGTTCAGAAGCTAATGCCATAAATATTATGGGGATTGCAGGGATTTTGGATGATTTTTTAGGGGAAAACCATATGGTACAGACTGTTTCCGGCCGTATGGGATCTGGCAGCTTTGGGTTTTCGGTGGACAGCTTCAAAAATGAGGCGCATTATATTTCGGTTGAAAATTCACAAGTGGAAATAGACGGTGGATTTGAAAACAGGAACGTGTTTGCATTGATCGAAGGGAAAAATGTCGTCCACAGCAATTTTTTGATCCGCCAGCTATATTATCCGGTACGGCTGTGGCATGGAAAAATCCGTAAGCGTATCCGCCCGGTGTTTATGGTGTATTCTAATAATATTTTCCGGCTGCTGGAATATGAATTTACGGATATTTTTTCTTATAACTCGTTGAATCTGGTACAAGAGCGCAATTACAGTTTGGAAAATATTGAGATTCAAATGGAGGATTTGTACGGGATATGGAGAAGGACGGTAGTTGAGCCAGAGCCGGATGTTACGTTTATTCAGGCGGATAGCTTTTATAAAGTAATTTCACTGGTGGAGCATTTGAATGAAAGGCCGATGGCCACGGGGGAAATTGCACAGTTATTTGGATTTCGCGAACGGCAGTCAGATTATTATTTTAATGCCTGCAGGTATTTGGGGCTGGCAGAGAAGTGCGCAGGGGAAGAGGGGGTAAAGGTGGCCATCACGCTGCAGGGGAAGCGGCTTCTTAAGATGAATTACAGGGAGCGCCAGCTGGGGTATGTGCGGCTGATTTTAAAGCATCAGATTTTTTATGATTTATTTGGGGAAGCGCTGTGTATGGGGGGAGCACCGGATAAACGGAGGATTGCAGAGAAGATGAGACAGCTGCGGGTATGCGGGGAGAACCTGGTTGAGAGGCGTTCCAGTTCCGTCCGCGGGTGGTTGTGCTGGATATTTGGATTAGTGGGGGATACAGGATTTTAAGGAGGATGAATTATGAAAATGGTAGCCTGCGTAGAAAATGGGAATGGCCTTTTATTTGGTGGCAGGCGTGTCAGCAGGGATGAAGAGGTTTATAAAGATATGCTCCGTTCGTTGGGCGAAGGGGAGAGACTTTGGATGAGCGCCTATTCCGCTAAATTATTTGATTTTTGCACGGATAAGAGGATAAGCGTAGATGAGGGGTTTTTAAAGAAGGCATCCCAAGGGGATGTTTGTTTTATTGAGGATGGATGCTGCCTAAAGGATTACCATATATTTGACGAAATAATTTTATATCGATGGAACCGCAGTTACCCTTCGGATGTTGTATTTGACATAGAGGCCTGCGGACGTGAGTTTTTCCTGGTATCTGCCACAGAGTTTCCAGGAAAATCGCATCAAAAAATTACAAAGGAAGTGTACCAAAGATGAAAAAAAGAATATTGCTTTATGGCCTGGCGGTTATACTGTTTTGCTTTTTGCCTGCCGGATGCGCGGAGGTGGCAAAAGTATCTGATAGTTCAGATGTGCCGGAATTTGCTGGAGAGCCTTATGTGGTGCTAAATGGAAATGAGCCGCTGTTTGTGGAGGACGACTATGTGACGGAGCCGTTTGAACTATATAGCGAGCTGGATGGGCTTGGGCGGTGCGGCGTGGCATATGCCAATATATGCAGGGAACTAATGCCTACTCAGAAGCGCGAATCAATTGGTTCGGTAAAGCCTTCGGGCTGGCGGACGGCAAAATATGATTTTATAGACGGGAAATATCTGTTTAACAGATGCCATTTGATTGGTTTTCAGCTGGCAGGCGAAAATGCCAACGAAAAAAACCTGATTACAGGTACGCGTTATATGAATGTACAGGGGATGCTGCCGTTTGAAAATATGGTGGCTGACTATGTAAAGGAAACCGATTACCATGTACTGTACCGTGTAACCCCTGTTTTTGAAGGGGATAACCTGGTGGCGTCTGGCGTGGTGATGGAAGCAGAATCCGTAGAGGATGGGGGCGAGGGTATCAGCTTCCATGTCTATGTCTATAATAACCAGCCAGGTGTTACGGTTGATTATGCGACAGGTGAGAGCTGGATTTCCGAAGGGAGGGATCCGGAAGAAAAAAGCGGTGCAGAAAACGGAACTTATATTTTAAATGAAAACACAGGCAAATTCCACTTGCCAGACTGTGCGGGGGCCCAAAATATAAAAGAGTCGAACCGGAGGGAATATACAGGCAGCAGAAAGGATTTGGTTACAGAGGGATACGAACCCTGTAAAACCTGCAAGCCGTAATGTAGGATTTTTGGAAAGAGGGCATAAATGGCAGCTTTGTGGACGGTGTATGTGCGTTTGCCCTGCTGTCCGTTGTGGCAGATATGCATTATGTAAGGCCTGGGAAGGCTGAATATAAACGAAAGCCCCTTCATGCGTACTTAATGGCGCATGAAGGGGCTTTACCATATCTTTTTATTGATTTGCTAATCCGCAAAGCTCTTTTAACATCTTTGGAAGCTCTGAATCCATATTCTCTTCTGTAAACTGGCAAGTGCCGACTTTTTTATGGCCGCCGCCATGGTATTTTAACATTAAACTTCCCACATTTACATCTGATGTACGGTTTAAGATACTGTATCCGACTGCCGCCGAGCATCCTTTGCCGCCGCGTCCGCTGACAATCCATGCGGATATGTTTTGTTCGGGATACATGCTGTAAATCATAAAACGGTTGCCTGTATAAATCGGATCTACCCCTCTTAAATCGGTAATAATTACATTTTTGTCTACCCGTGTGTGTGCAGATACCATTTGTTTGAATTTCTCAGTCTGTTCATTGTAAATTTCTATGCGCTCCTGCACATCCGGCAGGGCAAGGATTTCTTCTGTGCTCATGGTCTGGCATGCGTGCATCAGTTTTTCCATCAGCTGGTAATTGGAAATCGAAAATTGGCGCCATCTGCCGAGGCCTGTCCTTGGATCCATCAAAAACCCAATTAATATCCATCCGGACGGATTCATAATTTCATCAATCGTAAGGTTTCCAGAATCCACTTTGTCAACGGCTTCCATCATATCGTCAAACTGAGGGAACTGTTCTTTGCCGCCATAGTATTCATAAATAATCCGTGCGCAGGAAGGGGTAATGCGGCTTTCCCCTTTGTATTTGCCTGCAAGCGCAAGCCGTTCATGCTCGCTGGAGTGATGGTCAAACCACAGGCCGCAGCCTTCTACATAAGGCACATTTGCCAGGCAGTCATTTTCGTTTACTTCCACCAATCCGTCTTGTAAATCCTTTGGGTGCGCGAATTTCCAGCTGTCAATAATACCGGCTTCCAAAAGCAATGCGCCGCATGCTAAGCCGTCAAAATCGGAACGTGTCACTAATCTCATGAATATAATCCTCCTTTTGGTTTAAGTCTTCTGCTGCCAAGTATAACATATTCAAAGGGGGGCGGTAAATAGGGTTCATTGTAAAAATTCCTTTAACACCCCAATAAAAATATCCATATCAATAGGTTTTGCAATATGTGCGTTCATGCCGTTTTTAAGGGCCGCTTCTTTATCTTCTTCTAATGCGTTGGCCGTCATGGCTATAATCGGCAGGGTGCTGACGTCTTTGCGGTGCAGGTTACGGATTGCGCGGGTGGCTTCGTAACCGTTCATAATCGGCATCTGCACATCCATGAGGATAGCATCATAATAATATTCTTCCGCTTTTTCCATCATTGTGACGGCATCTGTCCCGTCTGGTGCGCTTTCAACCTCAAAGCCTGCTTCCATTAAGATTATTTCTGCGATTTCCCGGTTAAGCTCGATGTCTTCAACCAGCAGGATCCGTTTTCCCGTAAAATCAGCCAGCGTCCATTCGGCGCGTTTTTCTGTTTTGCCAGCCAGGTTGTTTGCAGCCAGCAAGACGGATTTTAAGTCGGACATAAACAGCGGTTTTGCACAAAATGCGGTTATTCCTGCTTCTTTTGCTTCAGCTTCAATGTCAGACCAGTCGTATGCCGTTAAAATAATGATCGGTACATGTTCGCCTGCAATATGCCTGATTTTTTTTGCTGTTTCCAGGCCGCTTAATTCCGGCATCTGCCAGTCGATAATGAAGGTGTGGAAGGCGTCCCCTTCTTCGAGGGCGCTTTGGGTGCGGTAGCCCGCTTCCCGCCCAGAGGTCGTCCACTCGGGGCGCATGCCGATTTGCTTTAGCATTTTACTGACACTGTCGCAGGTGTTATAATCATCGTCTACAACCAGTACCCGCATTCCTTCCAGTTCCTTAATCTGCGCCGTGTTCTTTTCGGTATCCTGAAGCTTTAGCGTAACGGTTACGGTAAATTCGCTGCCCTTGCCAGGCGCTGTTTCAACAGAAATCGTTCCGTTCATCATTTCGACAATATTTTTAGTAATGGCCATGCCAAGCCCTGTTCCCTGGATGCCGCTTTGCGTGGCAGTTACTTCACGTTCAAACGGTTCAAAAATGTGGCTGGCAAACTCAGGCGACATGCCGATACCATTGTCTTTGATCCGGAAAATAAAGTCGCCGTACCCATGGCGGAAGGTCGCTTTTTGTATAATCTGAAATGTAATTGTCCCTCCAGCAGGCGTATATTTAACCGCATTGCTCAGCAGGTTGATAAAAACCTGGTTTAACTTAAGGGCGTCTGCGATGATGTCTTCGTTTGTTACTTCAAATGTATCAATAAACAGCTCCAGCTGCTTTGCTTTTACCTGTGGCTGTATAATATTCACCAGGTTGTGCATAAGGTCTGAAATGTTGCATTCCTGCTCCTTGATCTGCACCTTTCCGCTTTCAATCCGGCTCATATCCAAAATATCGTTGATAAGGCTCAGCAAATGGTTGCTGGAAGAAAGCACCTTCTGTAAGCAGTCGCTGACTTGGTCTTTGCTGTCAATGTGGTTCATTGCAATCGTCGCAAAGCCAATAATCGCATTCATCGGTGTGCGGATATCATGCGACATATTGGAGAGGAATGTCGTCTTTGCGCGGTTGGCGTGCTGCGCCTGCATTAATGCATCCTGTAGCGCCTGTGTCTGTTCCCGCTGTTTTTGCACCTGTTCGGTAATTTCTTTTGATACTACCATAACCAGAATGTCGTTGGTGGCGCTGTCTTGCGTCATAATAAAAGACTGGCGTATGCACATTGGCACACCCTGTGGCGCAGCGCCCCAGTACTCGGCGTCAACCTGGGCATTCCCCAGTTCAAACTGTTCTAGTAAGTAAGCCGTATTTACAATCTGGCTGTAGTCTTCTATGGATTCCGGCAAGACAAATTCTTTCCATTTTTCAAAACATTCGGAAGCCCTGCATGGCGCAGAAAGCCCTGCCGGGCCAAGCAGTGAAACCTGCCCGCCGTTTACAGTGCGTGTAATATCATGCTCGATCCAGTCTTGTGTCAGGTTAAATTCAAAGGTACAAAAAGAGTTGGAAGTAATGGCAATCCGGTATTGCCGTTCCTTTCGGTTGGCGTGTGACATCTGTGCCTGAATACGAAGCTGCTGTTCTTTTACCTCTGTAATGTTTTGACGGATAATAAGCACCTTGCTTGCCCTGCCGTATTTACGTTCTAAACAGATGATATTCATGTGCTCCCATTCCATACGGCCGCCGCGCGACACATGGCATTCGATACGCAAATCGTCTTGTGTTTCTAAAGCATCCTGGACAGAGGTTTTGTCCATAAACCTGGCACATTCTTCCTTCCCGTCCTCATCTGTTATGATAGAGCACAGGTAATCGGACAGATCCTGATAACTGCCGCTGCAGGCTATTTCTTCATCCTGCGGCCTGGTTCCAGACAAATACTGGTAGGTATCTGTTTCAAAATCCACCAGGGCAAACCGGGAAAACAGAGTAATAATACCGTTTATAATGTAACCCATTTCCCTGTTTTCTTGTTCCAGCAGTTTTTTATTCTGGCTTGCACGGATTAAAAGGGCTATTACATAAATAGTAAATAAACCGATTAAAATAGCTTCTAACTGGATGCCTGCTAGGTTTTCAGCATTTACCATACGTTTTGTAATTGTTTCTGGAAATGTCTGTACAAGTGCAAAATTATGCTCGGGAAGGTGGATGATGCAGATATTGTCTGTCTGGCTGCCCGGTGCACACAAAAAGGAGCCTTCCCCGCCGTTTTCAAAAACATCCTGTACAAGCCCGGCTGTCTTTTCGTCAATTACGCCGTTTTGTGAAAGTGTGTTTAAGAGGTTTCCGGAATATGCCTTATCATCTGAGCTTGCGATTGCCGTGCCGTCCGGCGCGCATAAAAATACATCTGCGGTTTCGCCGAAATAGGTGGTTGCAAGCATATTTTTAAGATATTCCTCCGCAAGGTAAGCGCCCCGCAGCACGCCAATAATTTCGCCGTTAAAATAGACAGGCGTGTAAAAACAAACCATTGCTTCATCGAAGAAATGAGGGTCAAACACAATGTCGGTATTGCTTTGGCCGCGTATGCCTTCTGTGTAAAACCTGCGGCCTGTTACATCTGATGTACGCCCATCGGAAGCGTAGTCAACGCCGTTTGCATCGGTAAACATCAGGGCGTCAAATAGGGAGTTGTCGTCCAGCCCGTCTAACATGCGCGCAGTAACTTTGGGGGTGGAAAGGCTGTCGCCGATAAAATGGGCGTAGGTCTTTATCAGATTCATGGCATTATTTAATTCGCCGTCAATCTGCATGGTTTTCTGCCGCGCGCAGTCCAGTGCGTAGTATTGGTTGCGTTCTTCCATACGGCTGGTATTCTGAGATGAAAACCAGTAGAACACAATGATAATGGCTGGCAGGAGCAGTAAGATATAGGTCATCTCGTGTACGGGCTTTGTACTTTTCATATGCGTCTCCCTTCTGGCGCTATAGTCAGTAATATACCATATTTTATCATATTTGGAGGCTGGGCACAATTGGTTGGGGAAGGAAAGTTGACAGGTTTTGGAAATCAGGAAAAATTATTATGTTTTTTTTGGGCTTTTATTATTGTATAATGGGGGTGTATAGCTGTGATATGTCTGCTTTTGAAGGAGGAATTTAATTGAGGTACGAAACGGTTTTATTTGATTTGGACGGGACATTGACGGATCCGGGTGTTGGAATTACAAATTCGGTGGCATATGCCCTGGAAAAGTATGGCATAAAAGAGGGGGATCGTAGGGCGTTATATAAATTTATCGGGCCTCCGCTGCATGAGTCATTTGAGTTATTTTATGGGTTTTCTAAAGAGATGTCGATGGAGGCTGTTGCTTTTTACAGGGAATATTATAGTGGCAGGGGGATATTTGAGTGTGTGGTTTATGAGGGGGTTAAGGAACTGCTTTCGAGGTTAAAAGATGCGGGTACCACCTTGCTTGTAGCGACTTCTAAGCCGGAAATGTTTGCACGGATGGTGTTGGGGCATTTTGGGCTTATGGAGTATTTTGATTATGTTGCAGGGGCAAATATGGACGGGACCAGAACGAAGAAGGATGAGGTGATTCGATATGCTATGACGGAGGGGAACGTATGGGAGGTGTCTGCGGCGCTGATGGTAGGGGACAGGGAATATGATGTTTTGGGGGCAAAGAGGCATGGGATTGCTTCGGCTGGTGTTTTATATGGATATGGGGGCTTTGAGGAGTTGACACGGGCAGGGGCGGATTATGTTGTAGAAGAGGCGGGGGAGATTGCGGGCATTGTATTGGGGTATTAGAGGGGATTATTTCCAGCATTTGATAATTTACAAAACCTTTACAAATCGATATGGTATTCCCTTTGCATTTCCGCTATAATTTTTTTGAATATAGATGACAGATGGGATGGTTTTATTTATGAAAAAAATACTGGTAATTGAAGATGAAATTGCAATCAATGATTTGATCTGCATGAATCTGGAAATTGCGGGATATAGTGCGGTTCCGTTTTTTGACGGGTTAAAATTTAGCGGGCATTTAAAAAACTGCCATGAATATGATTTGGCATTGTTGGATATTATGCTGCCTGGTAAGGACGGCTTTATGCTTTTGGAGGAGCTGAAAGCGTATAGTATCCCGGTTATATACCTGACAGCAAAAGGCGATCTGACCAGTAAAATAAAGGGGCTGCGCAATGGCGCGGAGGATTATATAGTAAAGCCGTTTGAGATGCTGGAGCTTTTGGTGCGGATGGATAACGTGCTGAAGCGTTTTTCTAAGGGGGACGGGGAAGAAATCCGCATAAAAGATGTGGTAATCGATGAAAAGAAGAGGACAGTCTGTAAAAACGGTGTGGAGATCCCAATGCAGCCTATGGAATTTGACTGCCTGTTAGCTTTTTGGAAATATAAAAACCGTGTGATGACCAGGGAACAGATTTTAAATATGCTATGGGGCGTGGATTTTTCTGGGGAAAGCCGGACAGTGGATGTGCATGTGGGGAACATTCGTAAAAAGCTGGATTTTGCGGATGTGATTATTACAGTGCCGCGCGTGGGATACCGTATGGAGGTTTCAAATGAATATGATTAAAAAAATTGCTTTGACTGCGTCAATCCTGTTGTTTGTATTGGCGCAGGCTTTTTCATGTTATGTCATTTATGCCAGCCACAGGGAAAAAACAGCATTGCTGAAAAAATACGGGGGGAGCCTGTTTGAAAAATGTGCACAGGACTGTTGGGGGCGTATATTGGAAGCCAGTTATAGGATGCCGGTGGACGGCAATGTTGTAACATATTATTTTAGGGAGGTTATGCCGGAGGGTTCTGCCCTTTACCAGGGGAAGGAGGAGATGTTTAATAGCAGCAAATATGAATTTGACGTTAGCAGGCTTAGTGCAGAAAGGCAAGAGTATCCGTGCAATAGTATGCGGGAGGATATTAATGGGCGGAACCTGCAGATATTTTATACCCAATATAATGTGGCCAGGGATAAAGGGGGCAGTCCAGAGCAGTATACGCTTTTGTATGTGACGGATATGACGGAGGTTTACCGGAAAACGGCAGGACTTATTGTGCAGGAGCTGCTGGTTGCTTTTTTTTCTTCTGTACTGATGGAGATGCTGCTGGTTTCGCTGATTAAAAAAATTACGAAACCGCTGCAGGCGGTTAACGAGACTCAAAGGCAGCTTATTGGGAGTATGTCGCATGAATTGAAAACACCCTTAACGGCGATACGGGGGTACTCGGAAACTCTTTTGAGCGTTAGGCTGTCGAAGGAGCAGGAGGAGAAAGCCCTGTTGTATATTAACCGGGAAAGCGCGAGGCTTTCCAGGCTTTCGGAAAAGATGATGGAGCTGACAAGGCTGTATGAGCCGGAGTGTAAGGTGGCGTTAAAAGAAATTGGGGTGGAAACGCTCTTTGCGGCTGTGGAGGAAAGTGTGGGGCACAGGCTTTTTAAGAAGGGGCTGTCACTGGTGTTGGAAGGGGATTTTGCAGGGCGTACGAAACGGATAGATGAGGATTTGATGACGAGTTTTTTGATTAATCTGGTCAATAACAGTGTGATGGCTTCTAAGGAAGGCGGGACGGTTTATATGGGGGCGGACGCCCATTCGCTTTGGGTAAGGGACGAGGGGTGCGGGATTCCCAAAGAGGAACTGGATAAGGTACGAAAGGCGTTTTACCGGGTGGATAAGTCACGGTCGAGAAAAAGCGGGAATATGGGGCTTGGGCTTGCGCTTTGCGAGCAGATTGCGGCGGCGCACGGCGGGCGGATGGAGATTTTGAGTGAGTTTGGGGTTGGGACAAAGGTGGTATTTACAGATTGTTTACAAAGGGATGAATACCTGATAACGAAAAAAAGGTAGAATGTGAGGTGAAAAGAAGAAAGCCAGGGAGTGGTTGTATTTATAATTTAGGATTACAGGAGGTATGTTATGAGGAAAAATGTCTTTGTTGGATTTTTATGTGTTGGGCTGTCTTTGGGATGCCTGGCGGGATGTGAGAAAACGCCGGAGGAGGCAATTGTAAGGGAAAAGGGCAAGGATAGTGTGAAAGAGTATGAGGGGGTTGAAAAGGATGAGGTGAAAGGGTCGCTTAGGGAAGCTCTTTTGGCGCCGGAGCATTATAAGAATGAGGCAAGCTATGAGGGCGGCGGGCTTGTGATTGATACGGATGCGGATGTGGTTGTGCCGGATACAGATGCGGTGAGTACTTATACGGTTTCGGCGAAAGAGGTGGATCAGGAGATGATTGATACGGTGACAAATGCATTTTTCCCGGAGGGCAAGATTTATCACAGGTATTCGTATGATGTGTGGACGAAAGATGATCGCAGGGAGAGGGCGACTTTGCTAAAGAAGTATAAGGCAGAAGGGAATCTGGATCCGTACGAGCATGGAAAGGATGAGAACGGGAACCTGCAGTTTGATATTGACGAGCAGATTAGGCGGGAAGAAGAGGCAATCCAGACTGCGCCGGAAAAAGCGGAGAAAATAGAAGTTACGCCGATGTTTGGGCTGGAGTATGTAGATGGAAAGGGTGGGGAGCAGGAAGAAATAGCAGTCGATACAGATCATTTTGGCGGGGTTGTAGAAACTGAGGACGGAATTTACAATTATGAAATTAATTACCGGATGAAGCCGGATGTGCAGTTTTTGATAGAGCGGCGCAGGGATGATCTGGAGGATCCGTCTGTATTTTCGGCATGGACAGAAGGGGAGTTTGTGCTGGGCAATGAAGGGGAGGAGAGCCATATTTCGAAGGAGCAGATTAAAAGCAAGCTGAATGTTTCGTTTGAGGATGCAAAAAAGACGGCTGAGGAAGCAATGGGGCGGTTAGGCTGGGATCTAAAGGTTGTTGGTTGGGATTATGCGGTGTTTTGTTATGGTGAAGGGGGCACACGGGCAGATCATATGCTGGATGCCGGTTATCAGTTTTATTTTTCCAGGGAGATCGATGGCGTTGAAATTACGCATACGATGTCTTATGGAGGCGGGCTTGAGGATATGGACAGTACGCTTGTGCCGTGGAGCTATGAGCGATGCGAGATGATTGTCGGGGACGACGGGATTTTGTGGGCGAGCATCTGCAATCCTTATGATATTGGAGAAGTGCAGACGGAGAATGTGAAGCTATTAGACTTTGACAGTGTAGCCAGGATATATGAGCAGATGATGGAAGTGTCGAATGCGGATATTACAAAGTATGAGGCATGCAGGAAATACAATATCCGCAATATTAAGCTTGGATATACTAGGATTTATGATCCTACGAAGAATAATGATACGGGGCTTTTAGTTCCGGCCTGGGATTTTTTTGGCGGGTTTGACAGGGAGGATCTGGACGGGGGTTCGAAGCAGCATGATAGCGGAGAATATTCCACGAGAAGCTTTTTGACGGTGAATGCGGTGGATGGGACGGTAATTGACAGAGGGTTAGGATATTAACGGGATAGTAGCAGCAGATTCTGCCGCGTAAGGCAAACGGGATAAAAAAGGAGATTTTTATGAAGCAGAAATTAACGTTTTTTTTTATACTTTGTATAGTGTCCGGCTGCCTGGCAGGATGTGAAAAAACACCGGAGGATCCGGTTGTGAGGGAAAAGGGGGTACACAGCCAAAAGGCATATGAAAGCGCTGGGGACAGATCGGGCGGCACGCTGCGGGAAGCGCTTTTGGTGCCAGGGCATGTTACGGACCGGGCGGTGTATGAGGAGGGTAAGCTTGTAATTGATACGGATGCAGATGTAACTGTTCCGGATGTGGATGCAGCCAGTACATATGGGGTGTCTGCAAAAAAGGGCGGGCAGGAGATGGTTGATTTGGTAACGGGAGTATTTTTTCCGGATGCAAAATTTTATCATACGGATGGGTTTTATACACTGACAAAGGATGAGTGTCAGGAGAAAATTACGGAACTCAAAAAGTATAGGTCAGAAGGAAAGGATGAAAACGGAGGGCATGATTTTGATCTGGACAGTTTGATTAGCCAGTATGAGGAGTTGTTAGACAAAGCCCCTAAGGAGAAGGTACTCGAAGAAATTAAGCCGTCGTTTGGTTTGGAATACGTGATATATGATGACAACGATAAACCCAAGAAAGAAGTGTTGGAGGATCTTTTTTATGGCGTGGCGGTAACGGAAGACGGGGAATATGATTACAGTATTAGCTATGGCAGGCCGGACATGCAGTTTACTATAGAGAAAAACTTTAGAGGGGTAGCAGGTCCGTTTGAGCCAGTTTATAGGGTGTCTGGGGAAGAGTTATTAAGCGGGCAGGAAGAGGCAGACGTCAAGTGGGACGAGGGGCGCTTAAAAAAATTTGTGGATATCCCTTTTGAAAAAGCAAAAAAAGCTGCGGAAGAAAAAGCAGGGCAATTGGGGATGGGGCTTGCAGTTTATGGCTGGGATTATCAATTGTTTTACCGGGGGAACGATGTGGTACAAGAAAGCAATATTTTAGACGGCGGGTATGTTTTTTACTTTACAAGGATGGTAGACGGTATTCCCCTGACCTATACGGACGTGTGGGGCGGGGGAGTGGAGGAGATGGAAAGCACGCTTGACCCTTGGGGGTATGAAATTTGCAATATAGTGGTAGGAAGCGATGGGGTTTACTGTGTGGAGCTGCGAAATCCATATGAAATCGGGGAGGTAAAGGTAAAGAATGTACAGCTTTTGGATTTTGATGAGGTCATGCAAATTTATACGCAGATGATGGAGGTTTCTATGGCCGGTTTTGTGTCGGATGAAAACTTTAGGACATGCCATATTACGCGTATTACGCTTGGCTATAGCAGGATTTATGATCCGATGTCCGATAACTCGGCAGGCACGCTTGTCCCAGTGTGGGATTTTTTCGGGAGCTTTGATGTGGGGTTAGAAGATACTTTGGCCAGGGATTCGCAGGGGTGTTTTACAAGAAGTTTGTTGACAATTAATGCAATTGACGGTACGGTCATTGACCGGGAACTGGGGTATTAGGTATGGGGGCGCTTAAACAGGTTTTTGTAGCAGTGCGGTGGAATTTTCTGGGCTTCCATAAAAATCCCCGTATTATCCTGACATTTTTGTTCTCCTTTATCCTCTGCTTTTTCTTAAGTGGGCGTGCCATGATGGTTGCAGAATATTATGATTCTCCGGTGCAGGCGTTTGAGCCATTTATCTGGACATTTGGGGATGCGTCGTCTATTTTGCTCTGCTCGCTGCTTTTAATCCTGTTGTTTATGGATTTGCCCAAATTAAGCCCGTTTACGCCCTACATGCTGCTGCGGATGAAAAAGGGCAGGTGGCTTTTGGCGCAGCTTATCTATATAGCTTTGGCCACATGCCTGTATATGCTTTCTGTGCTTTGTGTGACCAGTATACTTTGCATGAAAAAAACGTATCCGGGGAATATCTGGAGCAAAACGGCGGCGCTCCTTGCGTATTCCGAAATGGGCAAAAAGCTTTCTGTGCCTTCGACTGTTAAGGTTATGGAAAGCACAAGCCCTGTCGGATGCAGCCTGCAAATTGTACTGCTGCTTATTTGCTATGCACTGGCCCTGAGCTTTCTAATGCTGTTTTTTCAAATGAGGGCCGGCAAAAAAGCAGGGATAGCGGCAGGGCTTGCCTACAGCCTGTTTGGGTTTTTGCTGGATCCAAAGGTACTTGCGGCGCTGCTGCAAAAGGAGGATTACCAGATGTACCAGATACGGCGGCTTACTGGCTGGATAAGCCCGTTAAACCATGCCACGTATGGTATGCACGATTTTGGATATGACGCTTTGCCTTCCATAGGGCAGTCCTGCCTGTTGTTTTTGCTGCTTCTGGGGGGATTGGCGATTCTGTCTTTTTGGACGCTTAAAAAATATAATTTCAGTTCGTTTACAGGAACATAGCCAGATTTTGGGGCACGCACTGTGGAAAAGGAGGAAGTTGTTATGGGGGAGCTGATGCGGGAAAAAAGCATTTGGGCATCGTCGGCGGCCTGCCTTGCTGCATTTATCCTGGGTGTTCCGTTTCAATTGGTGGAACCGCCCCTTGAAACAGGGATGTTTTTAAAACTCTATGAGCAGGCGCTTAGTACACAGCTTGTATTATTCTGCATTCCAGTTGTATCAGTGCTTCCGGTGGGGGCGGTATTTGTAAAAGAGGCTCAAAATGGGTTTATACGGTTTTATATTACCCGGATTGGCAGGATAGAATATATCCGCCGTAAAACGGCTCAGGTGTATGTAGGGGGCGTAATCGTGGTTTTAACAGCGGGGGCAGTATTTTTGGCGGGATGTTTTTTGTTTTTGTACCCACTGGAATTAGTGGGGGGGATTTCGATGGGGGAGCTGTTTAACGCGGCGCTTTTACTGTTTAGAATCTGCCTGGTCGGGGGGATTGTGGCGCAAATGGCAGGGATTTTTGCGGTGGTATTCCAAAATTTTTATATGGCATATGGCCTGCCGTTTGTATGCTATTACTTGCTGGTAATTGTGAAGGAGCGGTATCTGCCGGAAATGTATGCGCTTTATCCGGGGGAATGGGTGGCGTTCCGGGAATACTGGGGGGCGGATAAAAGCGGGATTTGGTGGATGCTTGTATTGTGTTCCTTGGCGCTCTGGGGGGTGCATGGGATACTTTTGTATAGAAGGCTTAAGGATATATAGGGCGCCTTAAGGCTTTAATGGGAAGTGGAGGGGTAGATTATGCCTTATGTGGAAATAGAGCATGTAACGAAAAAATTTGGCAGTGATGTAGTTTTAAAGGATATCAATATTTCAATGGAAGAGGGCAGGGTTTATGGTATATGCGGCAACAATGGATCCGGAAAAACAGTTTTGATGAAGTGCATTTGCGGTTTTTTACCCGTTTCCTCGGGAGTGGTACGTGTTGCGGGGGAGGTGGTTGGCATTACGGTTGATTTTCCGGAAAGTATGGGGGTAATTATTGAAACGCCAGGGTTTTTAATGAATTTAAGCGGAATACGGAATCTGGAAATTTTGGCCGGGCTTAGGGGTGTAATTTCAAAAGGCGGGATACGTGCGGCAATGGAACAAGCCGGGCTTGATCCGGATTTGAAGAAGGCGGTTAGCAAGTATTCCTTAGGAATGCGCCAAAGGCTTGGGATTGCACAGGCGATTATGGAGGATCCAAGGCTTTTGGTTTTGGATGAGCCGTTTAATGGGCTGGATAAGCATGGGGTGAGTGATATACGGGCGCTTTTGCTGGAATTGAAAAAACAGGGTAAAACGATTCTGCTGGCCAGCCATAATAGTGAGGATATCCGTATTTTGTGTGATCAGGTGTTTGAGATGGACGGAGGGAGGATACGGGAATTATGAGGCTTTTTTGGAAGGTTAAGCTGGTTTTGCTTGTAGCGCCTTGCTTGGCGGCGCTTTTTTTAATGCCTGTAAGCGTAGGGGCGGATGGGCTGGTTTCCATTGATACGGATAAAAAATATGAGGGGATGAACGCGTCATTTGCGAAGGGGTATATGCCTTCCATAAAAAAGGATACGATGAATCTGGTTGTCCCGTTTGTGGCGCAGACGGCTCTTATGGGGGATGCACTGTATGTCGGGGTGTCGTTTGAGCGGGAGGAAAATAGCCCGTTTGTGTATCAGAATTACAGGAAGCGGGTGAAAAAGTCGGATAAGGGCGTATATTTGTACCGATGCAAAATTAAGCTGCGTAAGGGGCGGGTGAATGGGCAGTATCCGCTGTATCTGACAGTTGGGGCGCAGGTGGAAAATGAGGTGGTTTCACAGCAGTTTACGGTCTATGTGGAAATTTCCGACGGCAAGCCGACAGCCTTTTTTCAGGAAAGCCCTGAAAAGGAAGCGGGAGTGGCGGAAGATGATGGGTTAGGGGTACAAGGCGCAGGGCAGGCGGAGGAGGCAGATGGGAAGAATGCAAAAGCTACACACCAGCCCAGGGTGTTATTGGTACAGGGCAATGCAAAGGGGATGCTGCTACAGGCGGGAAGCAGCGCAAACTGGAAGATAATGGCGAAAAACTGCAGCAGCAGCCAGGATATAGAGAATATAAAAGTAACGCTTTTGTATGAGGGGGCGGAGCTTTTATTTGAAAAGCAGGCGTGGTATTTTGAGCGGGCTGCCGCCGGGGGAAGCATGGATTTGTCCCAGGAGGTTACGGCTTTAACTAAGGCTGCGGCAGGGCAGGCTGCCGTGCAGTTTTTGTTTGAGTATGAGGATAAGGATGGAAATGCATATAATACAACGGAAACGGCGCACCTGTCTGTCTGCCAGGTACAGCAGGCGCAGCTTGCCAACCTTTCATTTCCGGAGGGCATTTATGAAGCAGATACAGATATGCTTTCATTTCAGGTTCAAAATACCGGGCTTGCCGTCCTTTATAATGTAAGAGTGCGTATGGAGGGCACAGGGTTATTTCCCGAAAAGGAGTTGTTTCTTGGAAACCTAGATCCTGGTATGTCGGCGGACGGGGAAATCCAGGTGTTTGCCGGGACTTTAGATATGGATGCGGATGGGAATTTTGCAGAGGATGGATATGAAAAGTACGGGGAAACAACTGGGAAGGTTTATTTTTCTTATGAGGATGGGGAGGGGTCAGTGACACAGCAGGAATTTTTGTTCCATACGGAAATCAAAAAGCCGGAGATGGTAGAGCTTAAAGTGGAAAAGCAAAAGGAGGAGACGAACCAGTGGTGGATTACAATACTATTTTTTTTATTTCTTTTACTGGTTTTGATAATTGTCTGGCTGTATTTACGTATGAAATATTATCAGAGGAGAGGCAGGGTGTATGAGGGTACAAAAGCTTTATAGGGATATTGTAATAATTGGGGCGGCGATGCTGTTGTTTGTTTATGTTAAAGGGCGGTTTGACCTTTGGCAGATGGAGCAGAAGCCGTACGGCGTTTTGATTCAATCGCAGTCTGAGCTAACAGGGGTTGTCGTCAGTGAGTTTGCCAATTTTTTGGGTATCCGGCAATTTTTGCCGTTTTCTTCAACGGAGGTTACGTTGAAATTGGGGGAATATTCCATGGAAACAGAGCTGAAGGGGATTTATCTGGATGAATATCCATTGCGGTGGGTAGATGTGGACGAGGGCGTACGGCTTGGGAATACTGCCGTATTGTTTTTGGGTGCAGGCAGTTTTTCGGCTTTTGTGGATAAGAATGGGCGTGCCCCGGCGAATAGGCAGGTGCAAGAGTGGATTGATGGATATACGAAGCTGCAGATTACGGTGGTGGATGAAGCAGGAAAGGAACGGCAGGCGAAGGTGTTTGGAATTTTGAAGGAGCCGGAAGGGATTGTCTGTATGGATAAGGGCCAGATGGAACAGGTATTTGGACCAGTATGCCGGGTGCGGGGAGGTTATCTAAAGGTGCATGGATACCGAAATATGCAGGCGGCGAAGGAAGCTCTGCTTGGGGCGGGGTTTTCGGTGGAGGATATACCGTTTATAGAGTGACCTCACATTTGCGGCAAGAAGAGTTTTTTGTGTATTACACGAATGGTTTTTCAAACACGCTCTAGCAAGTCGATTATTTATAAAAATAAGTAAATTTGTATTCATTTTAGGTTATTATTTTGTGCAAAACTGCCGATGTAACATATAACGGCAGTTTTGCTATGTTATGGTAAAACTGCCAGGATAAGTGAACGGATTCACAAAGTTATTTCAGGGAGGAAATGAGTTATGGGTATGGCAGCAAGCGGGGGCGGAATGTCGGGGGTTCCCACCGGCTATTCCGTCTGTACGTCAGGTGCAAACAGCGCTGAGCATTATTTTGAAAGGCTGCGTGCAAGCAGGAAAAAGAACCAAAGGCCGAAAAAGAAGCTGAAATATAACCCAAGGGAAATTGCGAACCAGCTGCAGCGTATGTCTAAATCACGGAATGCAGCAGTTGTCCTGACCAGGGCAAAAAGCAAAGTTGCAGTACTGCAGGCTGCAAAGGCGAGTGGTCAGTACAAGGATTCCGATATCCGGGTCGCGATGGCGCATGCGAGGCGGATGGTTGAATGCTCACGGATGAAGGTACGCAACTTAAAAGAGGAAGAGCTGATCAAGAGCCGTGATGACAGGGATCATACGGTAAAGGAGCAGAAAAAAAGGGCTGAGGTCAAGCGCCGCGTCCATCAGAAGGAGCAGGATATCAAGCTTAAGATGGCGATTGAGGAGAACCAGCAGATCTTAAAGGAAAAGATGCGCAGGCAGGTGTTAAGCCAGAAGCGCCGTATGCACCGGAGTGAGGAGCAGGGAAAAATAACGGAAGCGGATATGAAGTACCTGCAGCGGATGGGAGAAGGAGATCAGCCGGCTTACAGCATTGATCTGGGTAGTGTGGCATTGGAGCTGAGCTTCGCTGCGGAGCAGTTGGCGCAGCTGCAGCGAATTGAAATGCAGATGGAGCAGCAGGTAGAGGTACAGGTAGAAATGGAAATGAGCGGGATGGAAGCCTCTGGTATGGGGGCGACTTCTGCCGAAGCCGGGCAGGCGCTGCCAGGGGCATCGTCTGCGGGTGCGGCAGGTGTTCAGGGGGTGTCGGTGGACGTTTCGGTCTAGTACAGTTTCCATATCTGCCAGTGCAGATGGCGGGGATGATTTTTCAAATACGCTCTGGCGTGCCATATTTATAACAACTGTCCCGGTAAACTATTTTACACGGGAATTCAATCCGCACAGGGGAAATGTGCCCTTTGGCAATGCGGTCGAGCAAAAGCATTACGGCCATATGTGCCATTTCCCGGTGCGGGATATGAATGGTGGTTAAATACGGTTTTGTGTTCTGCGCATCTGCAATATCATCAATCGAAATAACAGAAATAGAATGCCGTACACTTGCCTTCTGCCGCCCTAGCAGCTCTAATACGCGGATAGCGGTATTGTCATTTGCGCAGAACACTGCAGAAAAATCTACTTTTCCGGCCAGCCAGCCGGAAAGCAGCCCTTCAAAGGCCGTGTCGGTTTCTTCTTTTGTCTGGTTGGTCTGTTTGATTAGGTTATAATCCATCGGTATTTTATTTTGAAACAGGACATTACAATAGCCCACATAACGGCTTTCGTAAGAGCAGTCGCCGATATAGGCGATTTTTTTGTGCCCAAGCGACAAAAGGTGGTTCATGGCCAGTTCAGCGGCTTTTCTGCCGTCACAGATGACCTCGTCAATGTCAAAATCCATAGTATTGCGCCAGATCCCGGCAATGTTTTTGTTTTGCTGCATGATTTGCGAAAGCAGCGTATGGGAGCACCTGCCCATGATCAGGATGCCGTTTGCACGGGAAAGCCGCTTTTGGCATATCTCTTCTGCATGGATCATATCGTCCATAACCGCCCCCTGTTTTAAAAGCTCCATTTCCAGGCTGCGGAACAGCTCCGAAAAAAAGGGATCCTCCTCAGATGTGACGCGCGCCATAACGACAGCAATGTGTAAAAGCTTTGCAGGCGCGGCAGCGCCTTGCTTTAATGCCCTTGCGGCTTTATTCGGCTGGTAGCCTGTTTGCCTTGCAGCAGCCCATATTTTGTCCTGCAGCTCCTTTGAAGCGCAGGAGGGCGAGGTATTATTTAAAACGCGGGAGACGGTAGATATAGATGTATTTGTGAGTGCGGCAATTTGTTTTAAGGACATGTCGGCTCCTTTCTTTTTGGAAATTAAGCAAACGTTTGCGTAATATAGGGGTTGATAAAACTGTTAAAATCAGGTAATAATATTTGCGTAATATAAATGTAACAAATGAAAATACATATGTCAATGAAAATAGGCAAACGTTTTCGTATCTGGAAGCATAAGAGAAGGGGAAGCAAAGATGAAAAAAAGTTTTTTGAAAAAATGGGCTGTACTTGGAATGGCTGCTGTTGTGCTGGGCGGAGGCCTGGCTGGCTGTGGGGGCAATGAAGCGGGGGGGGATAGTGATGCAGTGGCACTGACGAATGTGTCCTATGATCCAACCAGGGAGTTTTATACGGCATACAATCAGATGTTTGCCGAGCATTACCAGAAGGAGACAGGAAAGGCAGTTGAGGTGACGCAGTCGCACGGCGGTTCCGGCTCACAGGCCCGCTCTGTCATTGAAGGGAATGAAGCGGATGTAGTAACGCTGGCGCTGGCGCATGATATTACGCTGATCGAAGAAGCAGGCCTAATTGAACCGGGGTGGCTTGAGGAATTTGAACAAAATAGTGCGCCGTATACTTCCACGATTGCTTTTTTAGTCAGGAAAGGAAATGAGAAGGGGATTTCTGACTGGGACGATCTGGTAACAAAAGGCGTCGAAGTAATTACACCGGATCCCAAATCTTCCGGAGGCGCCTGCTGGAATTTTCTGGCGGCCTGGTATTATTCGGAACGCAAATTTGATGGGGATGAAGCCAAAATGAAGGAGTTTGTAGCAAGCCTGTATGACAATGTGCTGGTGATGGACTCCGGTGCAAGGGGGGCGACAACGACGTTTGTGGAAAACGGGCAGGGGGATGTTTTAATCGCATGGGAAAACGAGGCCCTTTTGGCGCTGCAGGAGTATCCTAACGAGTTTGAGCTAGTGACGCCAAGTATCAGTATTAAGGCGGAGCCTTCGGTTGCGGTTGTGGATGAAAATGCGGACAAAAACGGTACCCAGGAAGTGGCTAAGGAGTATTTGTCCTTCTTATATTCCCAGGAAGCACAGCGCCTGGCGGGTGAAAATTTTTACCGCCCCTCCGACGAAGCGGTTTTACAGGAATTTGGCGATGTGTTTGACTTGAATGTTGAAATGTGCACGATTGACGATTTCGGCGGCTGGGATCAGGCGTATGCGGATTTCTTTGCCGATGATACAATATTTGATGAGATTTATAACCAGTAGGATGGGGAGGCAAAGGCATCTATGACAGGGAAAAAGCAGCAGGGCAAACGGGTGTTGCCGGGGTTTGGGCTGACAATGGGGATTACGGTGGCGATGCTTTCGCTATTGATACTGATTCCGCTGGCATCTATTTTGGCCTATTCGTTCCGTTTATCATTTGATGAGTTCTGGGAGCTGATTTCGCGCCCAAATGTACGGCAGGCATTTTTGACAAGCACCGGGTGCGCGTTTTTGGCGGCGGTGATTAACTGTGTATTTGGATTGAATCTGGCGTGGATTTTGGTACGCTATGATTTTCCAGGAAGGCGGCTGATGGACGCAATGATAGAGCTGCCGTTTGCGCTGCCTACCTCGGTTGCTGGCATTACGCTTTCGAGGATGTATTCCGATCAGGGCGTTTTGGGGCAGCTTTTGCAAAAGATAGGGGTTAAAGCATCGTATTCTAAGGTAGGGATTGTAATTGCTATGGTTTTTATTGGGATCCCGTTTGTAGTAAGGTCGCTGCAGCCAGTGCTTGAAAAGCTGCCTAAGAGCCTGGAGGAAGCCAGTGAAATGCTTGGGGCAAGCCGGATTTATACGTTTAGGCGTGTAATACTGCCAGAGCTTATGCCTGCGCTTTTGACCGGGTTTGGGCTGGCGCTCGCGCGCGGGATCGGGGAGTACGGAAGTGTAATATACATATCCGGGAACAGTGAAAAAGCGGGGACGCAGGTGGTGTCCTATGTAATTATGCAGAAGCTGAATTCCGGGAGCGTAGACTATGAGGGGGCGGCGGCGATTGCGCTGGTGCTGTTGGTGGTGTCATTCTTGCTGCTGTTTCTGGTCAGTGTGGTGCAGATTGCGGCAGGGCGCAGGACAAAAGGGTGAGGGAAAGGAGAACTATGGATACAAAACAACAAAATGCGCGCAGGCGCGGATTTATTCCCGGCCTGCTGTTAACCAGCGGCATCCTGTTCTTTTTTATTATGCTGGTATTTCCGTTAGGTGAGGTAATTTACCGTTCCTTAAAAGACGGATTTGCGGTATATGCTTCCGCCGTTACCGCAAAAAATACACTGTCTGCATTAAAGGTGACACTGATTGCAATGGTATCTGCCGTACTGGTCAACACGTTTTTCGGCCTGTGCGCATCGTGGCTTTTGACAAAATTTGAATTTAGGGGCAAGCAGGTGTTATCGGCGCTCATTGATATCCCGTTTTCTATTTCCCCTGTTATTGCAGGGCTTGCGTATATTATGACGTTTGGCAGGATGGGATGGGCCGCGCCGTTTATCGACTGGCTTAATGGGCTGCTTGGGACGGATATCTCGTTTGTCTTTTCTATACCGGGCGTGGTACTGGCAACGGTTTTTGTAACGTTTCCATTTGTGTCGCGGGAGCTGATCCCGGTAATGCAGGCGCAGGGCAGCTCAGAAGAGGAAGCGGCTGTAATGATGGGCGCGAAAGGCTTTACCGTATTCCGCAGGGTGACGTTTCCGCATATCAGATGGGCGCTTTTGTATGGCGTGATTTTGTGCGCGGCAAGGGCGTTTGGGGAATTTGGCGCTGTATATGCCGTTTCTAAGGCAAGGGGCAAGACGTTTACCCTGCCGCTTGAAATTGACGCCCTTTACATGGCGGGCAGCGCAGAGTCGATTACACATGCGTTTGCTGTGTCCTCGCTTCTGGTGCTTTTGTCGATTGTTATTTTAATCGTAAAACAAATTGTGGAATACCGTGGAAAACGGGAAGCATAGGGGAGGGACAGCAGAATGTATGTGGAAATGAAGCATATCAATAAGAATTTTGAGGACTATGAAGCGGCGAAGGACATTAATTTTGGCATTGAAAAAGGCAAATTAGTAGCACTGCTTGGCCCGAGTGGAAGCGGGAAGACGACGATTCTGCGTATGATTGCAGGGCTTGAGACGCAGGACAGCGGGGATTTGGTGATCGAGGGGAAGGTGGTCAACGATATCCCGGCTGGGAAGCGCGGGATTGGGTTTGTGTTCCAGAATTACAGCTTGATGCCAGTGTTGAATGTGTATGATAACGTGGCATTACCGGTAACATTTGACCGTGGAAGACATATCAATCGTAAATATATCGAAGAATTGTTACAGGAACTGGGTATTTGGGAAAAACGTAAGAAATATCCAAACGAATTATCCGGCGGTCAGCAGCAAAGAGTTGCAATCGCCAGAGCTTTGGCAAATAAACCAAGCATCCTGCTTTGCGATGAACCGACAGGTAATTTGGACTCAGCTACAACCATTGAGGTTATGGGATTATTAAAAGCGAGTTGCCGCAAGTATCATCAGACG
>OFGE01000954.1_pt1 | contig 28705 bp, 31 predicted proteins | sample 1521681 | NCBI WGS metagenome assembly OFGE01 (sample SAMEA3504093, study PRJEB24116) | mouse gut metagenome | biome: mouse gut; feature: mouse-associated habitat; material: faeces | place: Denmark | collected 2011
GCCCACAGGTCAAAGTCATTTTTATTTAACATACCTGCCTCCTTAAATGTCAATTGATATAATTGATTATAAAATATGTGCTTAATGCCTGCAATGTATATTTATAATCCCGCTTTCTATGGGTACACAATTCCAAAAAGGGAGTTAAAAAATAGTAGTATTTTACACATGTTATGGTAAAATAAAGGAATAAAACCAATTTGCATAAGGAGCCAATCATGAAGAACCGTATTATCAAACCTCCTAAAAATCATTTAGTTGACTGGAAATATTTTATTTTTTGGTGCATTTTTATATTGCTTTATGTAGCTGCAATAATAATTCCATTAGAGGCAACTTTGCACTATCACAATTTTACGTCCAGGGCTTGGAACTGGACAGAGATTCTGATTTTGCTATTGGCGGTTTATTACATTATTAAGGCGGGAATTTTTCAGTGGAAACAGGCAGCTATGTCTTTGCTTCTTGGGGCAACATGTTTATTTTCGTTGTTCCGTGACCCCAGGACGGCAGACATTATTGTTACCAGCATTTGCGTAATGGTTTCATTTTATGCAGCATGCAGGCTATACGAATTGGCGGATATGGAAAATGTCTCAATTCATATAGGTATTGTAAAAAGCATTCGATCTTTCGGCCTGGGCGCAGCTATTTCTATTCCGCTGGCAGTCCTTAATATATTATATTTTTCATTAAGCCGCCAGATAAACCTCAGAAATATATTAAGCTCTGCCATCTTTGCACTGAAGCCTGCAATAGCCGAGGAAGTAGTATTCCGTTTCTTCTTATTGGCATATGCTTACTATTTATTTAATGGCAAAGCAGAAACGCGTTTTAAAAATGTATTAATATATATTTTATTGATAATCCCACATGAGCTGCTCCATTATCCTGACTTATTTATAAAATCACCTGGCCTGGCGGTTTTGATGTGTATATTAAATGGTGTGCTTTTTAATTTACCCATGGCATTATTAATGAAAAAGAAAAATTTACAAATGGCCATAGGTATGCATTGGTTTATCGATTTTGCCAGGTTCGCTGCAGGTTTTTAAAATACGGCAAAGGCAAATATTGTTGCCTTTGGGCCTGTGGGCAGGTAAAAGAAGTCCTTGACGGCCTCTTATGCGAATGATAAAATATTTATATCTTAAAATTATGATAGGAAGGAGATACAAAAATGAAGAAATATTTCTGCAACCCCTGTGGTTACACCTATGATCCCGAAAAAGGAGACCCTGAGCATGGAATCGCTCCCGGCACAGCTTTTGAGGATATTCCTGATGACTGGTGCTGCCCTCTGTGCGGCGTAAGCAAGAGTATGTTCCAGCCCTGCATAGATAACTACAATTAAGACGAATTTAAAAGGACAGGCATCTACAGCCTGTCCTCTTTTTTAACCTAAAGTATTTATCCGGTATCAGTTTATCTTGGAATAGCCAAATCCATTGGCGAAAGCGTCTATCTTTTTCCCCTCTTTGCAGAAGGAGCACCCTTCCGGTTCATACGCCTTATAGTCAGGAATGTCCGCTATGGTAAACAGGGATTTAATGGGAATGCCCATAACACTGTTGGCAGCGCTGAAAACCGCGCTGATCCCGCTGATCTTCGCCCCATAATAGCAAAGCGCCTGGGAAGCCTTCACAATGGTCTGCCCTGTTGTGGCGGAAGTGAGCAGAAGGAGCACATTCTTTCCCTTAATCATAGGAAGCATATTTTCCCTGAAAACAAGCTGCCCGGAATTCACATATTCAGGGGTAACTATGTATATGGTGCTGTGGGCGTTCATGGAGTAAACCCCTGCACGGGTCAGATCCTCCGCAAGGAAAGCGCCGATAATTTCACAGCCGTCAATGCAGACGATCGTGTCAACCACCGTTGTTGCAGAAATCTGTTCGCTGAGTGCCTTTGCCGCTGCGGAAGCCTCGCTGAGCCTGGACTTCAAGGTAGTCATATCCAGAAAATAATTTACATGGGAATTGGGCGTCACGAAATGCCCAGGTATTGCTTTCAGTACAACATTCGGATGCACTTTTGATTTGATCTTAATTGTTTCTTGCATTGGCATACCTCCTCATACTTTACAAAATTTTACAACAACTGCTACTTCTATAGTAAATCATACGGCAATATTATGCAATATTTTCTTTTGCCCAAAGGGGTAAAAGTTTTCCGGGCTGCCCCATATATCTTTTTGCCGTCAAAAGTTATGATATTCTGTCTTAAGGCTTTCCGGGAAGCCGTCCTCGTTGTATGTAAGGATAACCCGGTGGACGCCTCTCTCCCAGGTATAAGTTCTCCCCTCCTCCGATACCTTCCGGGGCTTTCCCAGTATCTTTGTGAGGGTATTGGCAGATAGCTGGCCAAAGCTGGCACCTTCCAGCGAAACTGTTTCGCTTTCATAGTAATCAGGGCATACGGCAACACTGTTTATTTTGCACTCTGACAGCGGTATCTCCGTGTTTTTTTCATTGACCACGGAAATCAGCGCCACGCATTGCCCGTCTTTTACAAGGATAATGGAGGTATAGACCGTCTTCTTGTCCGCCTGGGCGTCCAGGTCGTAAACCTCTGAATACACGCAGGAAGCTTCATCCCCATCCCCTGACGGCCGCCCAAGGCTTAAGTCGGAAAAATCATAGCCTGCCGCCGCCAGGTTCCTCACCCGGGTCCTCCCCGGGCGTACCTCCACATTGCCAAAGCGTATCACATAAGGGTCTCCCATGAGCAGGGCTTTCCCGTCCAGCAAATTGGCAAGGATAAAGAAACCAAGCGCCGCCACTGCCACCATAATAATGGCCAGCAGCTTCCTTCCCCTGTTTCCAACCTCATCCTCCCTGCCAAACCACCCTTCCTCTTTGTCAACTATCCCCATATGCTACTCTCCTGTAAAACTCAATTCCCCTTTTATACCAATGTGTAGCTGTTTAAATACTTTTCCTGTTCCGGTGTCAGGACATCAATCTCTTTCCCTAAAAATGCCAGTTTTCTCTTCGCCACATCCATATCCACAGCCCTGGGCACATCAATAAGCTTTTCTGTAAGCTCGCTGCCATGCTCCACCAGATACTTGGCGGACAATGCCTGGATGGCAAAGCTCATATCCATAATCTCCGCCGGGTGCCCGTCCCCTGCCGCCAGGTTTACCAGCCGCCCTTCCGCCAGGATAAAAATCCACTGTCCGGTGGGAAGCTTATAGCCCATGATATTCTTTCTCTGTTCCCTGGTTTCCACTGCAATCTCCCGGAGCCTTGCCATGTCGATTTCACAGTCAAAGTGTCCCGCATTGCAAAGGATTGCGCCGTCCTTCATCACCTTAAAGTCTTCCTCGTCGATAACCTTGTCGCACCCGGTAACTGTGACAAAGAAATCCCCTACCTTCGCCGCCTCATTCATAGGCATCACGTCAAAGCCGTCCATCACCGCCTCAATAGCCTTGATCGGGTCAATTTCCGTCACGATCACCCTTGCACCAAGCCCTTTGGCCCTCATGGCAGTTCCCTTGCCGCACCAGCCGTAGCCTGCTACCACCACGATCTTTCCCGCTACAATCAGGTTGGTGGTACGGTTAATGCCGTCCCATACCGACTGCCCGGTCCCATAACGGTTGTCAAATAAGTGCTTACAGTCTGCATTGTTCACCCGCACCATAGGGAATTTCAGCTCTCCCGCACGGTTCATGGCCTCCAGGCGGATAATACCGGTAGTGGTCTCTTCACACCCGCCGATAATTTTGGGAATCAGCTCCGGCATCTGGGTGTGCACCATATTTACCAGGTCGCCCCCATCGTCAATAATAATATTCGGCCCTGCCTCCAGCACATGGCGGATATGGGATTCATATTCCTCCGGGGTGCAGCCATACCATGCATGGACTTCAAGCCCTGCCTTGACCAGCGCCGCCGCCACGTCATCCTGGGTGGACAGGGGATTGGAGCCGGTTACAAACATCTGCGCTCCCCCGGCTTTCAGCACCAGGCATAGATACGCTGTCTTTGCTTCCAGATGGACAGAAAGTGCGATTTTCTTTCCCTCAAAGGGTTTGGTTTTTCCAAATTCTTCCTCCAGGGTACGGAGCAGGTCGCAGTTCCTTTTTACCCACTCAATCTTGCGCTCGCCGGATTCGGCTAAATTCATGTCTCTGATTTCACTGTTCATTTTAAAGTCCCTCCTGTAAAATTATAAGATTCTTCAGCCGAATTTTTATTATAGTGATGGTCGTCTGCCCTATCATCACTTAAGCGAATGCGCACGGCCTTGTAAGACAGATACTGGGCTGCACACAGCCAAAACCTGCGCTGGCAATCGCCTGTATATTAAGCGGGCATTTTCCCGTTTAATATTCCTTCTTATCCAGGCCCATCCGGGTGATGGTTTCATTTACCTTCTTATACACCAGTTCTTCATCCAGCGTAAGGACCTTCCGGCCTTCCATGGTAATCTTTCCGTCAATGATCACCGTCTCCACCTCCGAGCCGTTGGCCGAATAGCACAGCCCCGCTATCAGGTTGTTCCTTGGCGTCAGGGAAGGGGTGTTCAGGTTAAGGATTGCGATATCTGCCTTTTTCCCAACTTCCAGGGAACCGATTTCCTCCCCAAGCCCTAATGCCTTGGCACCGTTTATGGTGGCAATGCGCAAGCCCTCCTGCGCACTGATACATTGAGGTGTCCTCTTAACTCCCTTGTGGACCAAAGTCAGCAGGCTAAGCTCATGGAACATGTTCAGGCTGTTATTGCTTGCCGCCCCGTCTGTTCCCAGGCAGACATTGATCCCCTTCTCTAACATGGCAGGGACCGGGGCAAAACCATTGCCCAGCTTCATATTGCTGGCAGGGTTTGTCACCACACTGACATTCTTTGCCTTTAAAATATCCAAATCCCTATCTGTGACTTGCACGCAATGGGCAGCGATTGCCCTCCCCTCAAAGAGGCCGTTCCTCTCCGCCATCTCAATGGGGGAACAGCCATACTTTTCCTTGATCTGCGCAATCTCGCTTTCACTTTCCGACAAATGCACATGGATGCCCATGTGGTTCTTCTGGGCCTCCTGGGATACAATGCGCATATAAGCCTCGTCACAGGTATAGGGGGCATGGGGGCCTAACATAAAGGACAGCCTGCTGCAGTCCCTGGCCGCGTCCCTTTCCTCATACGCCTGGCGGAGCCGCATCTGCCCGCCTTCATCGTTCCCGTTCCCCACCAGCCCCCGGCTGACCACACCGCGCATGCCGGACTCTTTCACTGCCCTGGTGGTCTGGTGGATATTCATCTGCATATCGTTAAAGCAGGTGGTGCCGCTTTTCATCATCTCAATAATGGCAAGGCATGCCCCCCAATAAGTGTCCTCATCCGTCATTTTCTGCTCAATGGGGTCAATGGAGCCGAAAAGCCAGTCCATAAAACTTAAATCATCCGCCACATTCCTCATAAAAGACATATAAGAATGGGTGTGGCAGTTGACCAGCCCGGGAATGGCAAGCCTGTCCTTCCCGTCAATCACTTTCTCAGGCATAAACCCCTCAGGCTTTGCGCCGATGGCGGCAATCCTGCTGCCTTCAATATAAATATCCGTCTCCTTTACTGTATCCTTTTCCCCTTCCGGCAATACCGCCAGAATGTTTTTTAACAAAATTTTCATTGCTTCTCCCTTCTTTGCTGAATCTGCCATCCTTCGCCTGCAATGCCCTTTGCCATCCTCCACGGCTGGCAGCACAAAATACTGCTTGCTTTTATAAATTAACAATATTCCGTTCTTCCCCTTTAAGGAAAGCTTCTATATTCTTACAGGTTTCGGATACGCATCTGCCCCTCGCCTCAATGCTCGCCCATGCCAGGTGGGGGGTAATGATCAGTTTATTGCTGTCCATGATTTTGCCCAATGGGTTGCTCTCCCTCATAGGCTCTGTGCCTGTCACGTCCAGCCCGGCACCCGCAATCAGGTTTTCCGTAAGGGCTGTGTATAAGTCCTCATCATTTACCACAGGCCCCCTTGCCACGTTAATCAGTACAGCGCTCTTTTTCATCATTTTCAGCGCTTTAAGGTCTATAAGGTTCCTTGTCCTGTCACTAAGGGGACAATGAAGGGACAGGAAATCCGACTCCGCCAAAAGCCTGGCAAAATCTACCCTCTCGTATTCTGTACAGGTACTCTGCCCGGAAGCGGAATAAAAAATAACCTTACAGCCAAATGCCCGGGCAATGGATGCCACCTTCTTGCCAATGTTTCCCATCCCCACAATCCCCCAGGTCTTCCCCGAAAGCTCCGTAAAGGAAAGGTCAAAGTTGGAAAAACGGTCCTGGGCTGCATAGGCGCCGGACTTTACATACTCATCGTAGTGCCGCAGCTTTTCCAGCACATAAAAACACAGGGCAAAGGTATGCTGGGCAACTGCGTCCGTGGAATAATTCACCACATTCGCCACCTTGATCCCCCGGCTTTTACAATAAGCAATATCCACGTTGTCATACCCGGTGGCAAATTCACAGATCAGCTTCACCCTGGGTGCCTCTTTTAATGCCTCTTCCCCCAGCGGCGCTTTGTTTGCAACGATAATTTCCGCATCCCGGATCTTCTCTTTCACATCTGCCGCCGTGGTGTTGGGGTAAACCGTAACATCCCCGAAGGCGCTAAGGCCTTCTACAGATACATCAAGCCCTACGCTGTTCCTTTCCAAAACAACAATCTTCATTTAACCCAAATCTCCTATTCCAGTTTCTTAATTCCAGTCCCGCATACGCCCCATCTGCCGCTCTTTCCGGCAGAAAAAATCCTGCCTGCTTCCCATACACGGTTTTCCTGGCGGCTTTACGGGCTCCTGCTGTTTTACACACGCTTCCAGTTATATTATACATAATTCTATCCGTTTTGGACAGATGGCAGATGGAAGATTTTAAAAAACCCTTTCCATATGCGGGATATCCTATTGACATTTTGATATCATAATGATATCATTTAAGCATCATAAAAAATCAAACAGGAGGAATTGATTATGGAAGAAAAAGTACTGAATTATAAAAAGAACGGGATCCCTATGCTGCTGCTTTTTCTGTGCCTGTCCGCTGCCGGGATCGCCTGCTTTATCCTTGGCGTTATCAGTATAGAGGCTGGCCAAAGCCCTGTGCTGTTCATTATCGGGTTCGGCTATACTGCGTTGGGCTGGATTCCTTATATGGGCCTGAAAGCGGTTAAGCCCCAGGAAGCGCTGGTACTGACTCTTTTCGGGGAATATGTGGGAACCCTTAAGGACGCAGGCTATTATTTCGTTAACCCTTTCTGCACCAGCTTTAACCCGGCGGCCAAAACAAAGCTGAAACAAAGCGGGGATGTGGATGGCGGCGCTGGCGCTGTTGCCAACAACGCATACCAGCAGGGAACGCCCAGTAACAAAATTTCCCTCAAGGTAATGACCCTGAACAACAACCGCCAGAAAATCAACGACTGCCTGGGTACGCCTGTGGAAATCGGTATCGCGGTCATGTGGCGGGTTACCAACACGGCAAAGGCTGTTTTCAATGTGGATAATTACAAGGAATACCTGTCCCTCCAGTGTGACAGCGCCCTCCGGAATATCGTCCGCCTGTATCCCTATGACACAGCCCCCAATGTGGATACCACAGGGGACGGTATCGCTGACGAGGGAAGCCTCCGGGGCTCCAGTGAAGTTGTGGCGGAAAGAATCCGTGCCGAAATACAGGGCAAGGTAGAAGACGCAGGGCTGGAGATCATGGAAGCGCGGATCACTTATCTTGCCTACGCGCCGGAAATTGCCGCCGTTATGCTGCAAAGACAGCAGGCTGCCGCTATTATCGACGCCAGGAAAATGATCGTGGACGGCGCCGTTGGAATGGTAGAGATGGCATTAGAACGCCTTAGCGAAAATGAAGTTGTGACATTAGACGAAGAGCGCAAAGCCGCCATGGTATCCAATCTCCTGGTGGTACTGTGCGGAAACCGGGATGCCCAGCCTATCGTAAACTCGGGAAGCTTATATTAGCTTATGGCAGATAATACCAAGAAACAAATCCCCCTGCGTCTTTCCCCAAAGCTTTATGACGCAATCGCTTCATGGGCAGAGGACGATTTCCGTTCCGTTAATGGACAGATAGAATATTTATTGACGGAATGCGTCAGACAAAGAAAAAAGAACGGGAAACCAACGCCTGATGAATTTGATATCCCCCCGAAGCTGGATATTTAAAACCTTGTTTTTGCCGCTGTTCCCCCGAAAATTGTAGAAAAAGTCAGATTGGGATGTTATAATTATGCCTAATCCTAATTGACAATAAGTAAAGGAGCGCACTTATGGCTAAAACTTTTATTATGGACCACCCACTGATACAGCACAAGATTGGTTACATCAGGCGTATTGAAACAGGCACCAAGGATTTCCGGCAGACCATCAAAGAAATTGCCATGCTCATCTGCTATGAGGCAACAAGGAACCTGCCCCTTGCGGATGTGGAAATCACCACCCCCATCTGTACCGCCAAAGCAAAGGAACTAAAAGGAAAAAAGATGGCTGTGGTCCCTATCCTCCGGGCAGGCATCGGCATGGCGGACGGTATCCTGGAACTGATACCGGCTGCCAAGGTAGGGCATATCGGGCTTTACCGTGACCCGGAAACGTTAGACCCTGTGGAGTATTACTGCAAGCTTCCGGCAGATTGCGCTGAAAGGGAGATCTTCGTTATAGACCCTATGTTAGCTACCGGCGGTTCCTCCGTTGCCGCCATCCGCATGCTGAAAGAAAAAGGCTGCCAGAAAATCCACTTCCTGTGTATCCTTGCCGCACCGGAGGGCGTTGCCAGAATGCAGGCGGAGCACCCAGACGTAGACCTGTATATCGGCGCTTTGGATGAGAAATTAAATGAACAGGGCTACATCGTCCCTGGGCTGGGAGATGCCGGGGACAGGATTTTCGGCACCAAATAACAATTGAATTCTGGCCATCCCCATTGGCAGATACACAAAATGCCCGGAAGCAAAACCTCCGGGCATCTTTCTTATCCCTGTACCGCCTGCAGCCAAACCACCCTCCGGAACGCTGACTAAAATAACCAGATACTGATCAGTTTGGGCAAAAGCATGGACATCCCCACACCATAAGCCAAATCCAGCCAAAACATAGACCCCAGCGCCCCCAGATAAATCAGCCCGATAAAAGGCGCTGTTATCATTTTAGCCAGGATGTTCACCTCTTTGTTTTTCAGTACGCTTCCCACCAACGCTTTGGCATCCCCTGTGCTGGGAAAGGCATGCATCAGGATGGACACCCCAAGCCAGTAAAGGATATAGCTGCTTAGCTTCACCAGCATTCCCAAAGTCCCGCCGGCAGAGCTGTATCCAAAAACATTGGCGTAAGCGGGCAGGGTCACCAGCATCCCCAAAACCGTATTTACGAAAAACGGGCCCAGCCCTGTAAGCAGGTTTTTCCAGGGATTCGATGTGGGTTCATGGAGTACATAGCCACATGGGTTCTGCACCTGAAAATATTTGACCTCGTAAACAGGTATCCTGCTGGCCCTGCAGAAAATCTGGTGTGCCAGTTCGTGTACCGCAACCCCCGGAAAAGTCACAATGGATATCAGTATTCCCGGTATTATCATAATTTTATCCCCCTTATTCCCCTACATAATAATCTTCCAGCGTTATCTTCCCGTCCAGAAAAGCATACAGGCCCTCGTCAAAAATGCCTGTCTCCTCATAAGCCTCCACCAGGGCCTTAGCCTGCTCCATGCTGCCGTTTGCCGCCAGGGCTACAATATAGGTATCTATTACATAATCCCCCTCCGGATAAATCCCATAAGCCTGCCCGGCAAAATCCAATCCCTCATCCAGTCTGCCTTCCGCCAGGGCCAGGGTGGCCAATGCCCTTAAAACCGAATAATCCTCTTTATTCATCCGGTAAGCTTCCTCCAGCTTCCTGCGGGCCGTTTCAAAATCCCCACTCCGTCTATAGGAATTAGCAATCTGGGCATACGCGTCATAATAATGGGGATTGGCTTTTAAGCACTCCTCAAAACAGGCATTTCCCGTTTCCTCGTCCAGGGACATATACCCCATATAATAGTACAGCAGCGCCTGGTCATAGGCGGTGTTGCCGATATATGACGACATTTCCTGACTGTATGTTTCTAAAATTGCCTCCACATCCTCCTCGTCCCCCACAAGAGAATACACGCTTTCCCAAATCTCATCATTTAATTCCTGGGTATCATAATAAATATCCAGCTTCCTTATGTATCCGGAAAGCTTTTCGTACTGCCCGTCTGAAACCTCTTTCCCCGCAAGGTATTCGTCTATTGCAAAGGCTGCATAATCATAATACCCGTATTTCATCCCGATATCCGCCAGCTTGATCGCCGCCTGTTTGTTATCAGGGTTTTCTTCCAAAAGGGAAAGCAGGTTATCCATAGCCGAAATTACATACCCTTCTTCCGCCAAATCCCCTGAATTGGCATAGGACTCCAGGTTTTTAAAGCTTCCTGCCGACATACTAAAAGTAAATACCATAAGCAGCAAGGCCACCGCCCCTATGATATAAAAATAAGGCGGTATCCTGAGCTTGATCAGCTCCTCCCGGCAGTCCCTGCACAATTGGGATTCCGGGTTTTCACTGCGGTCTATGGACCTTCGCCTGCACCTTTGGCAAAGCCCCTCATCCAGTCCCGCAAAAGGATCCTGGTTCTCATTGTATTCCTGATATTCCTTTTCCATAATCCCCCTCCTTCACATACATACTGCTTTTTCATTATAACATCTCTTTATTGTAAATGGCTCTCTCCCCCCCGATAAATTTCCCCCTTGTCCTTGCGCATACCACATGGGCGCTGCCAATCTGCCTGGTCTGGGTGCGTACAGGGACCGCCACCGCCGCCAGGTGCATGCCTATGAGCGTATCCCCAATATCCATGCCTGCCTGGGCTGTAATAAACTCCACCGCCGCCGGGTGTGCAAATCTTTTGTAGGCAGCCGTCCCAAAGGAGCCTCCTGCCTTGGGCTGGGGAACCACATTTACCACCGGGATCTTTTCCCTTTCCGCAAGCTCTCCCTCCACAATCAGCGCCCGGTTCAAATGCTCACAGCACTGTGCCGCTAAGTAAATCCCCTGCTTCGATAGGATTCCGTAAATCCCCTCAAATACCGCCTCCGCCACTCCCAGGCTTGAAGCAGTCCCAATCCGCTCCCCTATAATCTCACTGGAAGAGCAGCCTACTACCAGGATATCTCCCCTGGCCAGGCGTGCCTGGGCCAGCAGTTCCTCCGCCGCCTGCCCGGCTTTTTCTTTAATTTCTTTTAAAAATTCTGCTTCCATTTTTCCTCCATGCACAAAAGGCGGTTTTCCACCGCCTCTCTGTGTCCTTGTGATTATTTTTTAAATTTCGCCACTTTAAACCTTCTGATCAGCCCTTCCAGGGTAGACGCCTGGCTGCTCATTTCCTGGCTTGCCGCTGCACATTCCTGTGAAGTAGCGGAGTTTGTCTGGACCACGCTGCTGATATTATTTACGCCCTCATTAATCTGCACAAAGGATTCTGCCTGGGCTTCCAGCGCCTCTGCCACGCCGTTGACTTCCTCTGTAATTAACTTGGAGCCTTCCACCACCTGCTGTAGCTGCTGGGCGGTTTCATCCGCAATAACCATCCCTTTGCCCACAGCCCTTACAGAAGACTCAATCAATCTGGTAGAATCTTTTGCTGCATCCGCGCTCTGTGCGGCAAGGACAGATACCTGGTCTGCCACCACGGCAAAGCCTTTTCCCGCTTCCCCTGCCCTTGCGGCTTCAATAGAGGCATTTAATGCAAGCAGGTTTGTCTGGGAGGCAATGTCGTTGATGGTAGCAATAATCTTGCTGATTTCCTTGGAGGACTCGTTGATTTCACTCATAGACTCCACCATTTCTCCCATTTTTCCGTTGCTGGTAACGATTTCTTCCCCAAGCTTCTCCACTCTCTGGCTGATATGCTTTGCATTTTCCGCATTCTTGGATACCTGGCCGGAAATGTTGTCTATAGCAGTAGACAATTCCTCCACTACCCCTGCCTGCTCGGAAGCGCCGTCCGCCAGGTCGGTAGAGCTTTCAGATACCTGCAATGCACCATCCTTTACGCTGTCCGCCACCTTCTGTATCCCTTTAACCGTAGTCGCCATGCTCTTTTCAAATTCCATAAAGGATTTTAAGATCCCTACAAAATCCCCCTTCCACTCAACTGCAGGCTTTACGTCAAAATTGCCGCTTGAAAATTCATTCATAGCCCTTGCAATATCGTCCACATAAGTGCTTAAGATATCAATAGATGCCCTGAGATTATGGGCCAGGCTCCCGATTTCATCCCTGGAACGATAATCCAATGAGCTGTGGAGGTTTCCCGCTGCCAGTTCCGCTGCCGCGGATTCCAGCTGCCGGAGAGGCACTGTAATGGATTTGATAATATAACTGCTGATTTTCGCCGACATCAGGGAGGCTGCTATGATAAACACCACCATTAATATGACACCGCCGGCAAAAGTATTCCTGCTGATCCTTAAGGCATCCTCTTTCAGCCCATCCGTAATCTGGTTAATCTTCTCCGAAACGTTTACTACTTCTTCAAGGGCAGGGACACATTCCCTCATAATTTCTTCGAAAGCTTTGTCCTTATTCCCAGCTTCCACTTCGTTGATGATTTTATACCCAATATTCCCCCATTTATCCAGGGCGTCGGCATACTGCTGGCAAAGCCCCTGGTCCACCAGCCCTGTATCCCTTATGGCCTGCAGTTCAACACTTACATCCAGCAAGCGCTGCTCAACTACTGCCTTGTAGTTGTTATATGTACTTTCGTCCTCATTCAGCAGCATTTCGCGGATGTTCCTGGCGGCAATATTAATGTTAATCCTGCAGTTCCTTACTGCAGTATCCGCCCTCTGGGCGCCATTGGCATAATTTTGGAGACTTCCGTATATAATCCCCATGCCTATCATGCTGAATATCGCTGATATTATCATTAATCCAATGACTACCCTGTAACCGAAATTAAGCTTGTTTTTCATCTTCATGTGATTCAATCTTTCCAACATAACGACATCCCTCTCCGTATTATTTTTATACATAATGATAATTATTATCACCTTTTATATGCCGCGTCAATAGGTTTTCTGTTTTTCCCGTTATAAGATTTATTTTCAAACGGTAAAAGGCTTCAAGGTGTTATTCCCGAAGCCTTTTTCTCTGTACATGCCAAAAATAATATGGCAATTTATCTTTCCTGCCTCATGCCTTCCTTTAATATTCCGTGGTCCAGCAGCAGCTTTTCAACCACCGTCCCCTTCACCACCCGGAGCACAGGCTTTTTCAAAACGTTCAGCGGCCCTGGCAGTTGGATTTCCAGAGGGGATTTGCCGTCCATCAGCTTCACGCTGCTTTCTAACAGATCCCGGATATCGTAAACGCTGCCCCAGACCTCCGGCACTCCCCGGTCTACCCCAAGCAGGCCGTACACTGCTTCCATCGCAGTCCTTACCGAATACTCCGTGGTAAACACCGTATCTCTGGGGGTTTCCGCAAATTGTCCCAGGAAAGCAAAATTTACACTGCCATCAGGAATCACATCCGGGCGGTCCCCCTTTGCCCTGGGCATGAAGAAAGCAGTAATATAAGGCATCATAGTGGGGACACATACCGCGCTGTTTTCCGCCAGGCCCAAAATCTCCTCCTCCGGCACGCCCAGATGGTAGAGCCATTCCTGTGTGATTTCCTTTCCGGTGCATTCCTTCATGGGCTTTTTCACAAAATCTCCCGGTACATCCGTAAACAGCCCATATACCCATACACACACTTTATCCTTATCCTGTTCCCTGAACTGACCCTGCCTGTTAATCGTCCAGCTCATCAGCCACTTGGAATCCTTGCAGCTTACAATCCCCCCTGTAACCACCTTTCCGCTTAAGGGATCCCGTTTACAGATATTGGTAATATAAGGAAGGATCTTGTCATCCAAAGTGGTGACCGTTGCGGACTCCCAGTTGGTCTTCGCCACATCAGAGCAGAACTTTTCCGGATGCCCGAAGGACGGGTCCTGCTTTGCAATATTTTTCCACAGGCTCCAGCAGCCGCTGGTCCTTACCTCTGCATCGCCGTTAGGCGCATGGTCCTGGTCCCCATAGATGGTGCCTTCCGTACAGCTTCCGTTGGTCACAAACACAAGGTCATTTTCCGTGAGCACGATTCCTTTTTCCACGCCCTTTACCTTGCATTCAATGGCTGTGGCCGTCTTTTTGCCGTCTTTGATGTCAAAAATCACATTGGTCACTTCCGTTTGGTACTGGAAGTCAACCCCTGCTGCCTCCAAATACTTCTGCATAGGGAGGATCAATGACTCATACTGGTTGTACTTAGTAAATTTCAGTGCGCTGAAATCCGGGAGCCCGGCAATATGATGGATAAAACGCTGGAAGTAAAGCTTCATCTCCAGGGCGCTGTGCCAGTTCTCAAAGGCAAACATCGTCCTCCAGTACAGCCAGAAGGTAGAGCCAAATACCTCTTCGTCAAATACGTCCTCTATGGTTTTGTCATACAAATCCTCATCCTTAGTCATGAACAGCTTCATAATTTCCATACAGCCCTTCTGGCTCAGATGGAACTTGCCGTCTGTGTGGGCGTCCGCTCCCCGTTTGACCGTAGCACGGCACAGGGAATAGTTAGGGTCTTCCTTGTTCAGCCAGTAAAACTCATCCAGGACCGATACGCCCGGCGTTTCCAGGGATGGGATACTGCGGAACAGGTCCCACAGGCATTCAAAATGGTCTTCCATTTCCCGCCCGCCTCTCATCACATACCCCCTCACAGGGTCGTTGATGCCATCACAGGCGCCCCCAGCCACATCCATAGCCTCAAGAATATGAATGTGGGAACCAGGCATCTGCCCGTCGCGGACCAGGAAACACGCTGCCGCCAGGGAGGCCAGCCCGCTGCCTACCAGATAGGCGTTTTTCCCGTCCACACCCTCCGGCTTTTTGGGCCTTGCAAAAGCCTCATAATTGCCGTTGGAATAATAAATCCCCTTGCTGTTTTTCTGGTTTTTCCCTCTTTCCGTATTACGGTATTCCTGCTGCCCCCCGGGTGCGGGCGCTGATTTTTTGGATGCCACCCTTCCCCCGTTTTTGTGCTTCTTTGCCGCTACCGCTACTGCGCCCGCACCTGCCGCCAGGGCTGCAACACCAATTCCAATATTCTTTTTTCCTGCCATTTTAAATTACCACCTTTCTTTTATTCCTGCGGCTCACCGCTTTGTTTTTGTTTTGATGCCTTTATATTATTCCAAAAACCCCCAGAATTCTATTTACAAAACAGGCGGAATGATCAATTTTTAATCATTCCGCCTGTTTTGATAAAAATCCTATGTTAAGAAACAGGCTTGCAGCCCTTTGCCTGCTCAAAATTATGGATGGAATTGGCAATATTCCCATAAAGGGTAACGCCCATCTTCCTTACAATCTCCCTGTAATCCTCCTTCATGCCGCCGCCAATCCAGTCCAGCATAATGCCCACAAAAGCGTATTTATAAAATTCTGCAATAAAAGCCTTGTCCTCTTTGGCAAGGCCGCTTTCCAGGCACTTTTCTTCCACTACCTGGGCAACCAGCCCAAAGGTAAGCTTATATAAGTAATTTTCAATCTTTTCCCTGCTGACACAACGGTAAATATTCAGGATAAAGGGTTTATTCTCCAAAACCGCCTCAAATACCTGCCCCATCCCTTCCTGCCAGGTATCATAAGTTTTTTTGCCCGCAAGGGCCCGGGTACCATCTTCCACGCACACCCACTCCGCCAGATCGTAAATATCTTTGAAGTGATAGTAAAAGGCCATCCGGCTGATGCCGCAGTCCATGGCCAAATCGTTTATGGTTATCTTATCCAGGGGCTTTTGCAGCAGGAGCTTTTTCAGGGACGCTTCCAGCGCCAGTTTGGTTGTGTTCGGCATTACCCCTCCTCCGGGTGCAGCTTCCTGCCTGCCTGGCTGCTTTCCCATTGTTGCAGCAGCGCTTTCGCCTCCGCCACCACTTCCTGGTCCGTCCTGTAAACGCTGAACTCGCTCATCACCGGCAATCCCATCGGCACCCCTTCTTTACGGTACTTCATGCCGCTTTCCAGTATTTTTTTTGCGGATAAATGGTAGCAGGTAACCTCCGTATCTTCCAGGAACCGCCTGATGGCACCTGGGCACACTCCCGCCCCTGCCATAATCTCCGGCCCCTGTATCTCCTTTTGCAGGCGGCACAGGCGGCTGATCAAAGGCATCCCTTCCAGGCAGTTTTCCTCCTGCCCCGAAGTAAGGACCGTATCCACGCCAAGCTCCCCCGCCTGGCGGTACGCCTCTATGGGGTCTGCGCACACGTCAAAGGCACGGTGGAGGGTCACCTTCATGCTTCCCGCTGCCTTTACCAGCTCCCTCATCTGTTCCATGTGCAGGCGGCCATCCTCCCTAAGGCACCCAATCACGACCCCCTCAGCGCCTGCTTCTTTAAACAGCGCCACTTCCCTTTTGATAATTTCAAATTCATGGCCTGAGTAAAGAAAATCCCCAAACCGTGGGCGCAGCAGCACCCGGACCGGAATATTGCTGTGCTTTCTCACCTGCTCAAATAAAGCAAGCCCCGGCGATGTCCCGCCGATCACCAAAGAGGCGCACAGCTCCAGGCGGTCGGCCCCGCCCTCCGCCGCTGCAATGGCTGATTCTGTGCTGTCAACGCAGCATTCTAATATATATCGCTTCATATGATACTCTCCTCCATCCACTATATGCCTGCCGCCACTTCAGACAACAGCTTCAACTAAAACTTTATCCCCCAACCTGATTTCTTTTACGCCTGGCAGCTTGTTTTTGTTAAAGTTGAAGCTGAGCATATATCCTTTCCGCAAATGATAATAATCCAGGTAATCAGACAACTGCCTTTCTCCCCGCTCCTTATAGGCATTTCCCCTCCATATTTTTAATTCTACCACAAACTGTTCCCCGCGGTAATCTACAATGACATCTGTACGCTCCATATTGCGTGTCCGGGCCTCAATATAATAATTCCCCACGCCGTTGATAATCGGCTTTAGATAAAGCAAGAAATACCTCCAGCCAGCCTCCTCCAAAAACCCTTCTTCTAATCCGCCATACAGCTCTTCAAAATGCTGCACAAATTTCCTTAATATCAGTTCCATATTTAAATGCCCATTTTGAATATACTGGTTTTTATCCCATAAGGCTGCTTTATATATGCCGCTGCCCATTATCTCCTCCCCAAGGAAATAATTATACAAAAGGGTTTCAAAAATCCGGTTGGAAACCACCGCATTCCCTTGGTATTTTTTAATAAGCCCAAACATTTCCGCCATATCAATGGATTCACTCAGGGGATTATATGGAATTACGTTCCCGTTAAACAGCAGGGAATAAATAGAAGCCTTCAGCTCCGGGTACTCCAGTAATTTGCCTGACAATGATTCAAACAACGTATTCTTCTCTGTAAGCAGAAGCTTCACCGCTTCCAAAATACCCGCTTTTGTCCATGCCTGCCCCCTGCCTGTATATTCTCCGCTGCCCGCAATCCTCTCGTCAACCGTCTTGCAGATACGGGACACTAAGAAGGGATAGCCGGAGGTATAGCTAAAAATCAGCTTTGACATGGCCATTATATCCATTCCAGTTTTGCGGTCCTCTTCATAGCAGCGGAGCATCCCTGCAATATCTTCTTCTGAAAAACTCATATCCACCAGAAAATCCGCCGCAATATTCCAGGGGCTGTTCATTTTGTGCTCCTGTTCCCCAACAAACTTTCTCTTTAAATTTTTAATATCGTATACCCCTGCCAGGATCACAGACCAAAAAGCCGCCTCTTCGTCCCTGTCAATATAGCCGCTTCTAAGTTGGGATAAAAAATCCAGGAAAACCTGGTTGTTGGCCGCATTGTCAATTTCGTCAATGGCCAGAACCACCGGTTTTTCCGCCTCCTTGCACCAGCTCCCAAAACAGCCAAACAATTCTGCAAGCCCAATACTGCTGTCCTTCCTGCCAAGGAGGCCACAAAGCCCCTCCCGGATCTTGTCAGGCATCTCTTTTTTCAGGGCAGTTTTTTTCAGGATTTCCCTTGCCACTGCCTGTACAAAGGATTCTTCCGTTTCAAAGTCTCTTCGGCTCAGTTTCTGGAAATCCAGGCTGATCACTGTATACTCATCCTTCAGATAACGTCCCAGGGCTTTCAGGATTGTTGTCTTCCCATATTGGCGCGCGCGGTTTATTGTAAAATAATCCCCCTTTTCCACCATCCTCTTTATATGTTTCAGCCGTTCTTCTATATCCACCATGTAATGTCTCTCCGGCATACAGCTGCCGCTGACATTGAAAACCTTTTCTATCACCGCCTCTTCTTCCCCTTTCATTTCCCCCGCCTTTATCCCACAGTTATCCGCCGTGGCTGTCATTAAAGAAAATATACCATAAAACATCAGGCAATGGCAACCGGCATTTGTTTCAGCCACAGCCGGTAACTGTTCTTCCATTTCTTCATATTTTAGTGATATAGGAAAAAGGAGAACTGAAAACTTATGGCAATTGGTTATATTACCATACAGGCGCGTACCGCCCATGAAGCCGTCCCCCTAAAGGACGTTACTATTAAAATACTGGATAACCGCGAAAACATGATCTATGAACTGAAAACAGACGATAATGGCGAAACCCAAAAGCTTCCTTTGGAGACATTGGAGAGAAGCTTCTCCCAGAATCAGTATTTTACCGGGATTCCCTATATAAGCTACAATGTGCTGGCACAAATGTCCGGTTTTAACACCCTCTACGTCACAGACATTCCCATCCTGGATGGGGAAACTGCCCTTCTCCCCCTTGCCCTTGTCCCCATGCAGGATAAGCAAAGAAGCCCCGTCCAGACTGAAATCCATATAGGCAAGCCTGCGGTCGCCATGGCAGGAGGGCGCAGCCAGGACGGGACTGTTGCTGAACCATATGTTTTGCGCCAGGTGGTGATCCCAAACCCAATCACAGTACACCTTGGCATGCCGGACGCCGCCGCTTCCAATGTACAGGTAGCGTTCCCTGATTATGTGAAAAATGTAGCCAGCAGTGAAATATATGCTACCTGGCCGGAGGCATCCCTGAGAGCCAACATTTACGCTATCATCACTTTTGCACTGAACCGGGTGTATACAGAATGGTATCAGGGCCAATAGTATCAAGTATTTTTCCAATATTGGAATCCTTCAAAAAATCCTCGGCCCTAATCCTGAATTTGATGCTGATATCCCCGTCCTTTACGTCAATCCTTTCTATCAGTGAAGCCAGTAACATTCTTTTTGTGGGTATGTCTGACTCTTTAAATACCTGTCTCCAGTTAGGCGCAATATCAATAAATTTTGAAAATCCGTCATAGGTATTAGCCTGCCCTATCTGCTTTTGCAAGCTTACCCTGTCTTGCCTTAACTGTGTCAATTCTTTTTCTTTTTCGTCTATCAGCCGTGTCAGCCTTTCTATAGGGATACTGCTTTCCCCTCTAAGCGCCTCCGGCAAAGTATCCTCTAACGTCTTAATATCCTTTACTGCTTTATCTATTTTTTTAGATATTCTCTTTTGCTCCTTATCAACGCCCAACATCTTCTGCCTTTTCATTTCGTCCAGTTCTTTGGCTATGTCTACTTCTTTTAGGTTTTCCAAATAGCCCTCAACCACCCCAAACACGGCACTCTCTAAAAAATCCTGTGAATAATAACTTCTTTCCGCGCATTTTTCCTGGCAGCCGTATCTGCCTATGCATGAAACTTTTTCTGTTCCGTCCTTTGTAATCCAATGATTGTTATATCCGGCACTTTTTAGCCGCTTCCCGCAATAGCCGCAATATGCTATTCCCAGCAATGAAAGTCTGCCTCTTGGATTGAAAGACGCAGAATATTGTTGTCCGTATAAAGCAAGCGAATGGTTCTTCCTTTCTTCTAAATGTGACTTCCTTGATTCCCTTATTTCCTGTGCTTTCTCCCAGTCAGCTTGTGAAACAATCACAATGTCCCTGACCTGTTCTTTTGACAATATCCACTCTTTACGGTCCAGCCTTTTAAAGTTTTTCCCCCTCTCTCTGCGGTGTATGGAATAATATCCCATGTAAATAGGATTTTTTAATATGCTGCATATGGTACCTTTTTTCCATTTGCCCGTTGAAATAGCCTGTATTCCTGCTTTGTCCAACTCTTTTGCTATCTTCTCATATCCATATCCCTGATGTATGTACAGGCCATATATTTTCCGTACAACTTCTGCCTGGTGCTCTATGATCTCCATTTTGTGCCGGTTCCGTTTGTGTGAATCTTTTTCAGATATCTCCACAAGCCGGTATCCGTAGGGAGCCCTTCCTCCTACAAAATTCCCTTTTTCCACCTGTCCAATCAAGGCATCTTTTACCCTTTTGCCTAACTTCCGGCTTTCTTCTTCATTTTGCCAGAACCGGATAAATGTAATCAGGCTATCTGTATGCTCATCATTTTTTATTTTACCATCCTTAACAGTCCAGACCTCTATTCCGGCTTCATATAATGCGTTGATGTAAAATATGTATTCCTCCCTTCGGCCTATCCTGTCGGTCATATAGGTAAGGAGGATATCAAATTCTTTATTTTCGGCATCCTCCTTGATCTGCATAAGGATCTCCCTGTCCTCAACTCCGTTCTTATATGCTGATACAGCTTTCTCAAGATACTCTTTATCAAATACCCAGTCCTGGTGTTTCGCTATATAATTTTTCGTCTCCTCTCTTTGCAGCGGAATATCATCTTCATGCAGCTGTTGTTTTGAAGATACCCTCAATAGTGTCCTTATTCTTTTAACTCCCATACCCCTGCCTTCCTTAAACATTGTGCCCATGGTTCCGATATCCCATGGGCACATTCTTATCATGTATTGACAGTTCCTAGCTATTACATTTTAACGCTGAATCTTTTATAGGGAAATCCCATAATCCGTTTTTTCCAATATAGGTTTTCTTTAAGCCGTCATAAAACAACTTAGCGTTTCTATCATCCGGCTCTTCTGAAAATCTCAGATGGACTTTCACTTTTTTCTTTTTGTAGGCAGTTTCAATATGTATGCATTTATCACTTTCCATATATCTTCCTACCTCTGTATCCTTATTCCAGCATATGACATTATATATAGATTCAGAATTATAAAAGGCCATGCGGTATCCACTTTATATTGATTTTTAATTGAGAAATATGTGTATTCATGTTATAATGGGGTTGTATATTGAGCAGAAAGCAGGATGCGATTTTCTGATAGATGCCCTCTAGTCTTACGGAGAAGAGGGTGATGCCCATGAGCGTGATGGAAGTTTTGACATTATTGCTTGTTATTTTTGCGGCTCTGTCTTACATAGACAATCATAAAAAGAAATAAGCATCCCGACCCTGAGAAAGTTGGACGCTTATTTCTTTAATTAGCTAAAATTTTACTGAGGGCAAATCGGAACTTCGTGTCCGATAAACCTTTCTGATTAGATTATACACTAGAGCCGCTTGTTTTGCAAGTGGCTCTTTTTACACTTATTCGTGTAATAATTGTTTCAACAGGGTTAACTTGATGCTAACCCTGTTGAAATCTGTTTGTATTTATTACTCAAAGTTTAACTCTGGGGCAGAATAGTCAATACCTCCAGCACCAGATTCGGGAAGGCCTGAGAACATTCCCCCTGGTTCACCTATTCCTACGCTGCCTGGGTCTTCACTACTGGAAGATTGACAACCACTAGATGGCTGACTATTTTCACTACTTGGTGGTGTGGCCTGTTTTGGCTGTGGCTTAGTGGTTGAAAGTAAACTACCACTTACCATCTCTGTTTTATCTTCATTCTTTAAAACATACCAGACTTTACCATCTGACTCTACTTTACCATTGTATGTTATCTCTTGCGCATATGTTAAACTTCCTACTATATCATATGTAGTATCTGGGCCACTACGCAAATTTGCATTAGTTGTAGCGTACATTGTAACTTCATCTATGTGATGCCACGCCGTACTCCGGCAGCGTCCGTACAGTTCCCCGATTTCCTGCTGTGTGTAATGCCCAAAAAAGTAAAGGTAGATGATTTCCCTCTTTTTCTCTGGCAGAGAGGACAAAGCGGCTGCAAGATTCCCGTTTGTGAGGATAACCCTTTGACCGCATATCATAACCGGGTATTGCTTGTAGGGGTCTATGAAATATGTGTCTGACGTACAGAATGGATAAAACTTTTCTTCTGTGAGGTATTCAAAAGATATTTCCCTTTGCCGCCGCTTGTCCCTGTCACGCCATGCGTTGATAGCAGCGTAGCGTATGACAACTTTACAAAAGGCATTAAATGTGTATTCGATATGTTCCTTGTATGCATCCGTGCAATCCATAAGCAATTCCCCCTTTCTCCCACATGGGGCGGTGCATAGTTGATAGTTACGATAATTGTTAAACATGGAAATAGATTTTGGCTTGTCTAACTTTCCTATTCTTCAACAGTAAAAATTTCCTCGATTGAAACATGAAATACCTTTGCAATGTTCCATGCCAAAACCAATGATGGATTATATTTACCCTTTTCAAGATTTCCAATTGTTTCTCTGCGAACTCCAACCAAATTTGCTAAATCTTCCTGTTTCATATCAAATCTTGCTCTAAACTCTTTTATCCTGTTCTTAATCATTTTTTGTATTAACCCTCTCTTTAATTTCTAAAACAAAGGTAGAAAAAGCAAATATCGCTATTGAAATACCAAATCCTAATGCTGTTCCGGCAGCTAAAGGATTGCTGCTCATCTTAAAATAAGACAAGGCAAATGTAGCAGCAGTTGTAATGAAAAGATTAGCAAAGAAAGCCCATGAAGCACACCTTTTTATTGTATCAACAAACATTTCATCGGGAGTCACCCAAAAATACTCAAAAAATAGGGCAAAAGCAAAAAACGATAGAAACAAAGGCTTGCTCCCAATCAATCCCCATACACCTAACAAAGAAACAAATCCAATACAGCCATACCAATTTTTCATAATTCATTCTCCTTTTTTTATTTGTGGTATATTTCGCTCTTTATGTTATAAATATACCACACAAGAAAATGAGTGTCAATAACTTATAAAGAGAAATATGAGGTATGAGAGGGATTCCGTAGTAGTCGGCATTGTGGGAATGTGTATAACTGGCTATCTCATGGAATTGTGGGTAACTCTGTTTGCAGGACGTGGGAAAGCTGCACTTTAGCTTTTCCATGTGCTGTGAATAGAGTTATCCATGATTCCATAGCCTGTTATGCACATTTCCATAATGCTTGTCTTTTGGTCTTTGGTTTCTTTGGTTCGGAATAGTGTGGTGCTGGCGGTCTATCTCTTGTTTTCGGTTGCTTGCTTCTTTACCGTACATGAGCATTAAAAACCGGGTGGCAGCTTCGGCTATGATAAACTCAATTTTACGCTGCTCCCGGTAGTTCTTGCGGGCTTTCTCTGTTTTCTGTGCTTTCAGCCCGTCACGGGCGGGTTTGGTCTTGATGTACGCCAATAGCTGTTTCTGTAAGTCCTTTTTCTCCCGCAAGGTGCTTTCCACAGCTTTCAGTTCCGCATGGACGTTTGACAACTCTGCACTGGCGGCGGTAAGGGCGGCTTCTAGTTCTTCCGGGGAAGAAAAGCCGGATTCCTCATAAATGCTTATGGTCACCGCCATTTGCTTCAAGTTGTGCAAGGTCGCCCATTTCTCGTAGCCTTTCCCCTTGCCCTTGGCTTTCTTGGCGGTTATGTCTACCATGCGTTGTACTCTGTCATTTTTCGGGGTGCTTATGGCGGCTTTACCTCGCTGTAAGCGGTCTTTTATTCTTAGCGATTTCCTTCGTCTGATTCCACACAAATCACTTGAAAACAAATATTTCTTCAATCGGTGCTTCAACAACTCTTGAAATATCAATCGCCAATTTAAGTGAGGGATTGTATTGTGCCTTTTCCAGCCGCATAATTGTTTCTCGCCGCACACCCACTTGTGCCGCTAACTGCTCTTGCGTCAAATCCTTTAATAGCCTATATTTTTTTAATCTACATTCAAAATCCGGCACACTCATTCCTCGCTTTCATCAAACTGTTCATCGTTGTCATAATGGTATAGCAGATATTCGCTAAGGAATATTTCAAGTGCTAAGGAAAGAGCTACGACAATAACAAAAGCAATTAGGGTATATTCAAGGCTATCCATGAGCTTTCCCTGTCCCAGAATGAGTATTGCAAGAAAAATAATGGACAGAGAAGTTTTGTTCGCTACGCTTTGCGCTTTCATTTTGTTTTCTTTGTATCGTTCATCTATAAAAGTATTTGACATTTTTCCCTCATAGAAAAATCCGAAAAAGCCAAAAAACAGGAAAAATACAAATGGAAATATTGTTTTGTCAACGCTATAAGTCCAAAATCCTAAAAATCCGGCAAATCCTAATAAACCTAAAAATCCCAGTTTGGGATTTATAATTCTGGTGGATTGCAAGGTTAATTCCCTACGCCTGTTTGTCATGATATATCTCAAAAGCAGTACAACAAGATACACAACATACAAGGCAAAAAATACGCCGGAAATAATCATAGGCAGGTCTTGTGCTCTGAAAACATATTCAGATAAATCCATAGGCGCAATAAATCTTGAATTGTTATATGCCATCGTGTACCATGAAGATATTGCTACAAGCAGAGCGCATATCACGCCTAGGCAAATTGTGAGTTTCGTTCTTTTCTTCATAATGGTTTCCTCCAAAGTGATATATTTGTCGCTTAACAAGATAAATATATCACTTTGCAAGCTGGCTGTCAATAGAAAAGATACAAATACATCACTTTTACTGTTGTTCGGCAAATTAGATGATGCTTTTATCGTCACATTAAATGCAGCTTTTTGTGCTGAAACTACATAGATGCAGCAGATTATATAAAGTCAGATGGTCACTTTATTTAAAGTTTCAAAATCCCCCACGCACATTAAATGCGTGAAGGATTTTGGGTCAGCCAAGTTCGCAGTCATTGATTGCCTGCATGGCGATGTCGGCGGTAATGATTTCTGATTTGCTGCTGTCACCAATGAGCAGGCCGGCATTGCACAGCTTATTGATGATACGCGGTGTTCCGTCAGCAGCGTTCAGGATTGCTTCCACGGCAGCTTCATGGAAAACGGTCTGGCTACAGCCCGCGCCTTTTAACTTTTCGTGGATATAGGAGCGTCCTTCCTCTTTGGACAGCCCTTCCAGATTATAATTCATGACCAGCCGCTGGTAAAGCGGCTCATGGATTGCCAGCCGTAAGGTGGAATTCAGTTTGGGAAGCCCGGCAAGGAGAACGGCGGCCCTGTCCCTGGAATCCATTTCAAAGTTAAACAGGATTTTCAGGTCGTTCAGGATGGCATTGTTGATGTAGTTGGCTTCGTCAATGATAATGACAGGGGTCTTCCGCTTTTCAAGGGAAAGGCGGGCGATTTCTTCCTGAATGGTTCTGAAATTATCGGGTTTGCGGAAGGAAGGCTGTGCGCCCAGCTCCTGCGCCAGATTTCGGTAGAAATCGTTTGCCGTCAGTGTGGAAAGACTGGTATAGATCACCTTGTAAAGGGAAGGGTTCAGTCCGGCAGCCCATGTGCGGATGACGGTTGTCTTGCCGCGACCGGCGCCGCCGGTCAGAAGGCCGAACCCCTTTGTTTTAGCCAGATAATCCAGCCGGAAGAGGGTCTCCCTGCGCTCATTCGTATCCACTAAGATTTCCCTGGAATTCTTTAAAAATGGATTGAATTCCAGACCGTACCTTGTAAAATATTCCATCATTCCTGTTCTCCTCTGCATAGATGTATTTTTTCGCGTTTCACAAACGCGTTTTCCGTTTTATTTAAAAGCCGTATGGGTGTGAGTGTCCTGTCTGCTTCCACAATAAAGATATCCTTTAAATCCGGGGAATAACGCAGGGTAATGCGTTGTTTTGCAAAGCGGCAATCCACCTCATACTCCACCTGGTCAATTACGATAACGCTGTCAGCAGATACCCTGCGCTCGATTTCCAGAAGGAAATTTTTATCAAGCTCATCTTCGGGAAGGCGATGGAAGCATTCAGGCTCAGAAAAAAAGCGTTCCTGCGGTGATTTTCCCTTCAGTGAGGAATGGGGAGTCCGGTTGTAGGAATCCACGTAGGCAAGCAGATTTCCGCGCAGCTCATCTAAAGAATGGAAATCCCGGATATCAAGGGAAGCCATCCACTGGTCTTTCATGGTACGGAACCACCGTTCAATTTTAGCCTTCTGTGTAGGGGTATAAGGCTGGTCGTAATGCAGGACGGAGCCGATCCTTGCCGCAAGCAGTTCCATCTGCCTGTTACGGTAGGATTTGCCATTGTCAAAGTTGAATATCCGGGGGCGCCCATACTTTGCAACAGCAGATTTGATAACGGACATCAGATTTACAAAGTTGTCATTGAAGAATACATCAATACCTACAATGAAGCGGCTGGCATCATCGATCAGGGCGGTAATGTATACCTTGTGTTTCTGTCCGCCTACAGTTTTTAAGTAAGGTCCCACGCTGGAGTCGCCACACCAGACCTCATTGACATGAGGACGCTCATAGCGGCGCATATCCCGGCTGGTGGCTGTTTTCAGTTCCAGTGCAAGCTGGTTGACATAGCGGTTAACGGTGGACTCGGAAACTTCACCGGTAATGATGCTGCCATTGTCATGAAGCTGTCTGAAAATCGCAGATGCAGACATGCGCGGATAGTTCAGTTTGAGATATTTAATCTGTTCCTGTAAATCCGCATCCAGTTTTCTGGGTTTTCCCTCGTCCACACGCCCCTGTGGAATGAGGGCATCAAAGCCGCCGTTTTTGTAACTGCGGTACCACCGTTCGATGGTTGCGGCAGAAAAGTGTTTTATCGTGCCATCGGGTGCAACAGCGCCCTTCTTTGCGGCATTACGATAAAAGGCATCCAGGGAACTGTATTCCTCTGAAAGCCCGTTTATGATGGGTGAGATAACAGAATACCGCATCAGGGCGATATCGTGCTGTTTTTCTTGTGTCATATCAGGATCCTCCTTCGTTTTTTATAAGAAAATCTCGTTTTCTTTAGTATAGGAAGAAACGGAAAGGAAGTCGTGTCAGGTTATGTGGTATTCAAAAAAAGAATATTTGGGGTGCAGTGAATCTGCATAAACTGTCTGGCAAAAGCGGAAAAACAACCACGACACAGGGCAGCTTTATTGGAAAGGGTCATCTTTTCGGAAAGGAGACGCTGTTTCCAGTGGCGCAGGAAGCAGCGGATGATATAGCGGCAGTTACTCTCATCGATGGAAGGATTTCTGTTCAGGAGTCTTTCCCTATCCTCTTTTGCTTCGTGAGCGGAAATGACTTCAGCCTGTTCATTCATGGAAATCTGTGAATAAGGGACCATGAAAGACGGAAGAAGCGCATGGGTATGGTGACAGCAGGAACAGATAACCCGGCAGATACGGAAACAGAGCTTTCCGGCGGGTACTTTCAGGGAACGGGTATAGTAGCCATGAACGGAAAGGCAACCAGAGTGACCGCAGGTACAGGTAAGCCTGTGGAACTGCAGTTGTGCAATAAGATTATTATAAAAATTTGGCGTTAAGGGATTGTTTTCTCCTACAAATATGGTTATCATAATCTTGTAGCCCATGGCATAGCCATGGTGTGTGAATGAGGCAGGAAACCAAACTTTGGACGGGGAGGTTCCTGCTTCTTTTGTTGACAGTGACTTTGATATGATAACAGAAGGTACAGGATAAAACAATCTGACGTAATATTCATCAGAATGAATTATGCTGTACCTTCTTTTAATTTGAAGAATTTTCGGGTAGTTAGGAGTGGGTAAAGTTACGAATAACACTTTTACAAAATACTAAGAATGACAAAAGCTGATATAGTAAAATCTCTACATCAGCTTTTCGTATTAGTCTGTGTTTCGGAAATAGTGGCTGCCGTCTATCAAATTCTTGAGTGTTACTTTACCGCACATGAGCATTTGCGCCAGGGTTGTCGTTCCCGTAACCTTCCAGAAGGTTAATCACGCCCCACACTGCAAGGTCGGCCCCGATCGCCACGACCAATGTTTTTAAAATTCCGATTGCTGATGTAAAAAATGCCATAAAATTTCCTGAAACCTAAACCGGAAATCAACGGTATCATACCGTTCTGCACAAACAAAAAACCGCCAGTATCTACTGACGGTTCGCCCTTTCCAATTTGGTTTTTCCTTTCCTTTTATTTGTTTTAGTGTAATTGTGCAACAGGCTGTTTCTCTCCTCACAGGCTCTGCCCGGATTGGCGGGTGCAGATATTTCCATCCAACTGCCTTAATAATCATAAAAGCCATTACCTTCCCTTTCTGACTTTACGACACGATGTCGCAAAGTTCTTCTCCCTGCTTTATTTCATAAATCTGCACTGTATAAAATCCACTTTACGACACGGTGTCGTAAACTTTTTCTGCTGTGCTTTAAAATCCGTGTGAAATTTACTTTGCGACATCGTGTCGCAAAGCTCCAGCCTGACATACAGTAAAAAGAATAGATTTTTTATCCATGCCTCCTACTGCTCCCCGTCTGCTATTTCTCCATTTCCGTCTACTTCATATAAATCAAATTCCTCCTTCATCCTGATTTTTAACTGGTGTTTCATATACGCCTCCACA
>OFGE01000955.1_pt1 | contig 28688 bp, 31 predicted proteins | sample 1521681 | NCBI WGS metagenome assembly OFGE01 (sample SAMEA3504093, study PRJEB24116) | mouse gut metagenome | biome: mouse gut; feature: mouse-associated habitat; material: faeces | place: Denmark | collected 2011
ACCCTCCGGCTTTTCTCAGCCTCCTGGCTAAAGCCTGCACTTGGTCAATATCCTCCCGATAAAGCAAGATGGGGCTGACCAATTCTACACTGTAGCTGTCACTAGCGGGAACTGTTCTGCGCCCTTCCTTTTTCTGGCAATGCAGGCTGCCATCGTACATCACTTTCCATACACGCCCATCAGGAACTGTAATCTTGTGGGTGTCGTAGTAATCCCCGCTGACATCAACCATGCCGTTCAAATAATATGCGGCGGTTTTCGCTGCCTCTTGCCGGGTGATCCCGGTAAACTCGACCTCTAAGCCGAACTGGTTGGTAAACATTTTTGCCCTCCTTTTCTGCGGCTGTATACGCATTGGGGGCATCCATGATGCGCCCCAAATTTGGATGCGCATCATGCCGCAATGTTTACTTGGTTTTGGTGTTACTTTTCTCTAAAATCCTCCTTCCCCAGAATGCTTCCTGTATTATTCTCTCTTGGCACAGAGCCGGCTTTTTCTTGGGAATTGTCTGCCGGGCGGTATTTTTTCTGTATTTCCGCCGTCAGCTTACGGTATTCCGCGTTAGTAACCAGCCCGCGCTTATAAAGGCAGCTGGCGATGGCAAGCATCGCGCCGCGTTGTTTTATCTGCTCAAACTGCGCTTTGTCCATTACGGCAACCCCTCCCCATAGCGGCTGAGGCGGTAACACTCCCGACCGCAATACTTTTTTCTGCGGTTACCAAAGCTGATAAACTCCTTGCCGCAGCAGTAGCAGGTTAAGCGGTATGGCTTGCGGCTTCGGGTTTTGTTCCACCATGCAGTACGGCATTCCGTAGAACAGAAAGTTTTCTGCTTTTTACCCGGGATCTGTAAAAGCGGCCGTCCGCAATTTTTACATACATGCGAATCTGTCTCTTCTGAAGGCAGAGTATGTATGTTACTGCGATGGCAGATGGATTTTACCGTGTTAGGAGAAAGTGATAATAGTTTCGCAATCTCCGTAAACGACTCCCCCTGCTGGCGCAGCATCAGGATTGTCTGTTTGGTTTTTGCTTCTATCATGCCGCCTCCTTTTCTGCCCTTGTCGCCGCCACAGCCGCCTCATGTGCGGCTTTGAGGCGGAGGCCGAGGGCGTGTACCACATTTACTGTTACAGCGTTTCCAGCTTGTTTGTAGGCCTGGGTGTCGGAATCGACAGCGAGCAGTTTATCAATCTGTGTTTCCGAGAATCCCTGTAGCCGGAAGCATTCCCGTGGTGTAAGACGGCGGATTCTCAGAGATGGTGTGACGACACCTTGCGAGCTGCCAGTGTCAAGCGTGTGCGCAATTTTACTCCCCACCCGTCCCCGGCGGGTATTCTGGGCGGCAAAACCTAAATCTACCGAGTCGCCGGGATGTGCCTCCTTGCAACCACATTTGGTTGCTTCTTTGATCATCAGCACGCCGTGTCGGTCCTGAGAGGTGAGTGTAAACATCGGCTCATCTTTATCCTTGATACGCCTGCCGTTCTGCCGTACTTTCTCCCGATCCGGGGCAAGGACGGCACAGGCGGATATCTCTCCATCAGTTTCCAGTACGGCATTCTGGGTATGGCGGCGGTTAAGGCCACGCCAGCCACTGGCAGTTAGGGTGTAGGCTGTATCCAGCTTTTTGGTGAGGCCGCTTTTCCGGTTATAGCCGACGGCATAAAGCCCCGTCCTGCCGCCAGTGCCGCCGGATTTAGCGAGCAAAGTTTTAGATACCCCGGCGGGATCATATACCCGCGAATCCTGCCTACCATTTATGATGAGCTTAAGAGTTTCCGGGTTTGCGCCTCGGAAAGGTAGTATCTTTCCGGCACATCTGGGGTCACGATATCCGACAATGTACACCCGACGTCTTGATTGTGGCACTCCAAAATCCTTGCTGTTAAGCACCTGGAATTCGATACTGTACCCCAGGTCGCAAAGTGTATCGAGGATGGCCGCAAACGTCCGGCCTTTGTCATGCGATAACAGTCCTGGGACGTTTTCAAGGAGAAGATATGGAGGCCGTTTTTCTCTAGCCAGGCGGGCAATCTCAAAGAAGAGAGTGCCCCTTGTATCGTCAAAGCCTCGTCTCTTGCCAGCAACAGAAAATGCTTGGCAGGGGAATCCTCCGCAGAGGAGGTCGAACTCCGGCATTTCTTTTGTATCAATTTGTCTTGCGTCTTCATAAAAAACCTCACTTGTCTTTACATTATGTACGGCGCGGTATGCCCGGTCAGCGTGTTTGTCAATCTCGCAGTGGCCGATGCAGGTAAACCCGCCAGCCCTTTCCAGTCCGGCGCGGAATCCTCCGATCCCGGCGAACATGTCGAAGAACCTGATATCCTTATGTATTGTCATGGGCATTTTTCCTTTCTCAAATTTGTTATCTTGGTGCGCCTGGGCGCTTGGCGCAGTTAAGCCGGCAGGGTAGGCTCTTTTGTGTACGGCATTGCCTGCGTGCTGCCTTTTTGTTTTACCGTTTTTCTTTCCGGTCGATGGAGCTTCCAGAATCTTTCAGCCCATCATAAACATGCCTGCAGTAGTCAAGAATTGTGTCAACAATCTTTTCCTCTTCCGCATTCTTTGGCTTTATGTCCCATCCCCGGTCATAGTTGATAACCGTCGGCCCGTATTCCGGCCAGATCGTCAGCTTGCTGACATTGCCATTGTTAATGCCAAACCAAGAGTCTTCTTTATAGACTTTAGCCTGGAAGTTCAGGCTGCCAATTTTTCCTGATATCCAGTTGCGGTCGAAAAACTCTGCCTGGGTGATGCTGTACCGGGTATTCATTACGCTCCTTTCGTATCTCCAGTTATGATAAAATTGTTATATTCCGGCCAGTTTTTCCTGTCAGACAAATAATCTACAAGCTCGTACCAGCCCTCGCGGTTTGCGATGTACATCACAGCGTGGCAATCGAACATATTGGTCTCCGCGGTATCGCGTACTTTGAGAATCTGCTCCTTTATGGTTGGTGTTATTTGGTTCTTTGCTGTATCCATATAGGCTCCTTAGTTTAATGGTTAATAAAATTACAGCTGACAGGCTTCCCTCCACATGGAGCTTACTTATGCCGCTTAACTGTGCCAAGCACCCAGACTTTCTATCGATATCTGGTATTTATAACAGCGCTGGCAGGTTCCAGGCTTCTGGCGCAGCTAAGGCTGGCAGAGCTAAATATCAGAATATAAGCACAATTCTTCCGCTTTTTATTTCAGGCTGTTTATTTCTTTTTCCAGTTCAGCTATACGATAATGTAGCTCTGCTGCCTTTTTTGCTTTTTCAGGCTCTGACACCTTTTCGTAGCCGATAATCCGTTGTAAAGTATTTTTTGCTTCTGTTGCATCAAGCTGTAAGTGTGATTTGAACGTTATAAGCTCTGCATCAACGTCACAGATATCATAATTAGTGTCATACTCCTCCATCTTAAGAAAGAGGGCAATTTCTTTTGCCGTATCACTAATTCTGTCCAGCAAAGAGCATAATCCTGTTATATTGTTATCCATACTTGTCTCCTAAAACATTAATAACCAATAGAAATACATTTTGGGAAAAGATGCTTATATCTTTTCGTCTGTCCCTTAGCTGTGCCAGGAGCCTGGATTTTTAGTTTTGCCACTCAGCAAAGTGTAGTTTCGTCTCCGCCATCCCGAATCAGCTGCTCCAATTCCTCCGAAGTTATTACGGCAAAGAGTTTAGGCTGTTTAACAAAAGCGTTGCGGATGTGGGAGAGCAGGTGCTCCTTGCGTTTTATAGTCGGCACAATCCAGACAGTTAAGGGGAACATTTCATGTTCTTTCTGCTCCAGACCGCTACGATAGTAAGCATGGTATTTCTGGCACTTTTCTATAATTTTGGCGGGTGATTCGGTGTCAAGGTCGACTTCGATAAAATAACGGTCTTCATATTCTTCCGATACTACCGCCGCATATAAATCCGGCTTCAAAGCAACGTGTTTCCCAAGTTCGCTGTAAGTCCTCCAGCATTCTGGCTCCGGCTGTAATGCTGCCAGCTGACTTTTGTTATCCCCACAGAGCTCTGTCAGCTGGATGCAAACTTCTGCCACTGCTAGCGTGTGCGCTAAGTAGTAGGGACTTGGCTCAAAGAAGCGCTTGCTCGGATAAGCCTTATGGTCATGCAATCGTAGCAGCCGCTCTCCAGCATGAGTAATATGCCAGACGAGGGAACTCGACCCAGCCCTTACTCCACCAATCCTCCGCGAGAGGCTGTCAATCAGTCCAAGATCACATAGCTTCTTGAGGTTGCGACTGGCCGCCCTAAGCCCAGCGGTGGAGTTGGCGGCATCGGTGAATAAGAGCCGCTGCACCTGCCCGCTCAAGAGATAGCGGTGCCGCCGGACGGCAAGCAGGATGCCCTTGTCGCGTATGCTGAGTCTGGCGTCAAGGCTGATGAGCTGCTGCCTGGACAAACGTCGGTGTGGTTCTGGGGCATCGCCGGCAGGGGTGGTGTCCGTAGCGGGTACGGAGTAGGAATCGCATACCATGTACCGGGAAAAGTCGGGTGTGGTGGGCGTTTCCGCTTGTGGTTTCTGCTCGCCATTCGTCAGTCGGTTCGTCATGGTCGTTTCTTCCTTCCGATGTTAATGTCGCCGGGGTTTTCCTCGGCGGTATGGTTGTTAGTGGTGAATATATTGAGGTATTCCTCCTCAATCTGCTCCGCCGGGATACCATAGGCGGCTTGGCATTTAGCTTTGAGGTCGGCGGCATCCCGTAGAACTGGCGGTGGCGGCAGAGTCTTACCCTGTATCCACCCAGTGTTCTTGCCGTTACACTGGAACGAGGTGTAAATCTGGTAGCTGGGCAGCGCCATAAAATCCTCGGCGGCGAGTTCCGATGCCATTGCCGCCATATCCTTGGCGTCCCGACTGTTCAGCCCGAAGACGATTTTATTCCTGGCGTTCGCATCAATCCCGGAGCGGATGTTGATGGGTAGCTGATCTCTATACTGATGAGCCAGTGTTAGTCCGACACCCAGGCCTCGTGCCTGTGCCAAAGCATCCGATAAATCCGTAGGTAATGAGATATAATCTTGCAGCTCGTCGATAAATATAGAAACGATGTGACGTTTCTCTGCCGGAATACCCGCCCGTGACAGAGCCAGTGTCCAAGTTAAGCCAACAATCAGACTGCCGAGGAGTCGCGCGGATTCTCCACCAGTTAAACCTTTGTTCAGCGGAATTAGTACAATCTTTCGTTTATAGAACAAATCTGTCAGGGAGAACTTTGGTTTTGCCTGCCCGAGTATGTTCCGAAGACCCGGTCGTAAAGTTAGCTGCCGAAGCTTGTTAAGGACTGGGGAGATTTGTTGTCGTTTCTCCGTATCCCTCAGCGCTTCAAACTGTTCCCAGAATGGTCTGAGCACCATACGGTCTTTGACCTTACTGGTGATTTTGCGCCGGAAAACCTCATCCATTAGCAGCGGCAATAACCATAAAAGAGTAGCGTTTTCTGTGTCCGTTAGGGTTAAGAGAGCGGCGGTTAATACATCCTGTGTATATATGCCCCAACAGTCGCTAAATATCTCCTTAAGGACGGAGAGAACCGCGTCGGAAATCAGCGAGGGATTGCCATATTCCTTAAACGCCAGTGGATTGAACCCACAGGGGCAAGAATCCGACGGATCAATAATGACCACATCTTCGGTATGCCCTTCTGGAATCCGTTCCAAGATAGACGTAATCAAATCTGCCTTAGGATCAAGCACGAGAACACTACGCCCGGCAGTGATATCTGCCAGAATCAGATGTAACATAGCTGTACTCTTGCCGCTGCCAGTCGGACCAATTAGATGACAATGCTCCAAACTATCCCTCGGGGAGATACTCAGCCGCTTTGGATTTATTACGTCCATACTGACAGCAAAACTGCGGTCGGTTTTCTGGTTGGTGGGATTTCTATACCAGTTCGGCGGTAAAGTGAGTTTGGGATGTAATCCCGGCGTTCCGGGCAGTTCTTCCTCTCCGGCAGGGAGCAGTAAAAAGTTAGCTAACTCCTTTACCGATAGCTGTAGCGGAAAACGCCACGGTACATGGGCAGTGTTGAGGTCGGAGGGCTTACTGTCTTCTTCCCGGATACGCACACCCGCTGCCTCCAATACCTTGAACGCGCTAACAATACTGCGTAGCCGGAAGCTTGTATTTTCTCCCGATACACCAATGCGGATGACTGTCTGGAATGTATGCTGCTCCGCTTTCTCTTTGACGGTTTTGCGGCTCTCAGCCGAGGCTTTCTGGACATCGCCGAGTAGAATCTGCAGCCAGGTGGCGTTTGGATCAGCGAGGTTGGTCGGTATTGGAGAGGGAGCATAAGCCCTCCCCAGTACAATCTGTACCGCCATTTCTTCACCGCTTTTATCTTCGGCCAGCGCCGCCAGCCCTGCCCGGACGACGGCTCCAGTAATATCGGTTTTGAGGGAAAGCGTTGGGTGGCTGATCTTGAGCTGTCGGGCAACCGGGACCGGGATACGTTTTTCTTCGCCTATTTCATGGAACTGGATATCGCCATGCGCTTTAATTGCTTCCTCGATATTTTTGATGTACCTCCCAGCGGCTCCGAGCAAGTGGCTCACCCGTCCATTCCGGCTCCGCACTTCCCAGATCACTGCACCCCGTGGCGATAATGCCGCCAGATGCGAGAGAGCCTCCCACACAGTTTCTATTTTGTAAGGTCGTGCCCATACTATTTCTCTAAAGACAAGGTCTTCAATTTGATGCTTCAAGAATGCCCACTCCTTCCTATCCTTCCTATATTTCTTGTGCTTTTTACCATTGTCCCAAATCATCGTGTTTGTGCCTCCAAATACGGTAAATTATAATAACGACGAGGATGATCAGGGCGATAGTAAGCAACATCGGCCAGACTTCCAGCACCCAATATGCGGCGGTTCTTATGAGATAGACGCTGAATGCTAGCATAAAGGCGGCTTCCAGTATCCTTGTGATAAGATTTCTTGGCGGTTCCAATAGGCATCACACCTCCTCCGCATTTTCTACCTGGTTGGCTTTATCGCTGTATTTTGGCACGGGGTAGCCGGGAATCTCAATGTCGCTGTCGATTTCGTTACCCCAGACATCCCAGTCCGGTGTACGTCGCCTTGCAAATAGCTCTAAATAAGGCCCTGGACTGACCCTCTCCACAACTTTTTGAAATTCTTCAGGTTTATGTGAATGGTCTTGGACTGTATAAACGCCATAGTTTATCTGATTTTTACATAATACCGGAGCTTTGCCGCAGGTTCCTAAGAGGACGTGCTCGGTACAGTTTCTCAGGTAAATGCCAAGCCCGACGCGAAGCTTAATCCAGGTAAACACCGAACGCGGAGTAAATCCCCATGCTTCCAAGACGTCAAAACCGCATCTCAAAGTGCTATTTGTTACCCAGAGCCAGCAGTGGCTGTTTTCTTCTGCTAAGTCCTTGATGGGCATGGCTTTTATGTGTTCCAGCGACATCAAATTATAATGATTAATTGCCCCATAGGTGCCTCGCTGGTTTATATCCCAGGGTGGATCAGCCAGGATGGTTTTATATTTCTTGGCAGAGTGCGTCTTATTCTCCGCATGATTGATAATTGTTTCCATAAATCTTCCTTTCTTTGGTTGGTGTGACTTTGACGGTATTTAAGCGCAAAACCACACAAAATAATAATTGTTATGCCTAAAACTTTTACAGCGGCTGGACATTCTTTAACAGGGGTAGAATGTCAATTAAGGTGTAACAAAAAACGCTGTTGTGATTTTGTCAATAATGTGTTGACAATAGCCTATTCCTCATCATATTCTTCGCCGTTGTTATCCTCTGCCCACGACCGGCAGGCTTCGCGGAGCATGGATTCATAAGCGTTCAGGCTGCGAGAGTTCATCTCAAACTGCTCTTTTACCATGCGGTTAAAATGGTTATTCTCCTGCTTAAGATGCCGGTAGTCGCTGTAACATAAAATCAGGAATAAAACCAACAGCACCAGACAGATGCTAAGTACAAGTAAAATCATAACCTCAGCCATTAGTACCGCCCCCATTTCTCTATCTGTTGGGCAGTTGTCTCAGCGTAAGCCCGGAGAATTTTGTGGTAGTATTCTCTGCCAGCTGGAGCCATTTGGGTAAGACGCCCGACCGCCAGCGCCATGGCTCCGGTATCCTCCAGTGCGTTCTTGGCTAAAAGTGCCCGGCACCTGTTCTGGCTGGCTTCCAGCATAGCGTTTTCCAGCATCAGTTTTGTAGATTTAGGAGCCAACAGCTCTCCGATGCCACGCCTGGTGGGGAGAGCGTCAACCACGTCCCCGGAAAATGCTTCAGTTACAAATTCAACATTTGGTGATTTCATAGAAAGTCCTCCTTGTGATATATTTTTGTAAAGAGAATTGTTATTTTCCCCTTACACTTGGAAGTCAATGGAGGAGCGCGGAAATTAACTTTTGGACAGAAATTTTTTGGAAAAGTTTTCGAAAGACATAAATGCAATAGAAAAATAGAATTGCAGGCATCAAAAAAGGACGCCGTAAAGCGCCCCTTAAAAGGACATAATAGGTAAGTGGTTGTGTTTTTGCTTATGGATTCCGTTGTATTCGCCACCTGTAAAACAACAGCCCGGCGATAATTGCCAAGCATAACACAATCAGGACAAGGAGTATAGTTGTTACAACAGGAAACCATGTGGCGTTTTTGTACACGATGACCGAAGCATGGTCTTGGATTGTTTTTAGCCCCACTCCTGCTTGTGACCAATTAGTGAGAGTATTCGCACCTACTTCAAGATTTTCGTCTACGACTTCAGCCGTGAAATAGAGGAGGGCATTAGAATTTGAGCTATAATTGCCGATACGTAAACCGTTAGAGAACAAGCCATCGCCGTTTGTAATAGTTAGCCCATTTCTATGATTGCCATTCTTCAAAGACATTGTATTATCAACATACTTTAAGTTCGCTGGGAGAATATCCTTGATAGCAACACCATCTTGCTGTTTGTCGCTAGTGTTTTCGTAAGCAATGCGGAACTCAACTTTTTCTCCGATTTTAGCTTCTATCGCGTCCCCCCAATTATTGTCACTGTCAGCAAGCCGGACTTTTTGTTCAATGGTGTATTCGTAATCAAATACAGCTCTTACCATTATAGTGACATAATTTGCATACTGATAACAGCCAGGAATACGGCCATCAAGGCTTTCATAACCAATCAAAACACCGTCGGTACTGGCGGCTTTAACGATATCATCACTGAGTTTCCAGCCAGCGTTGTCGAGATAACCGCCCTTGGCAGCTTCTTCCTGAGTCTTGTTGTTGTTCAGCAAAGCCGAACCATAAACATAGTCAAGGTGGAATGGAATTTCGCTATTGAAATTCACGTAATCCCAGTACTCGCTTGGAGTAGCATTAGAAGAGCTAATAAAACCATTAACTTGGATTTGCTGATTAACGGAACCATCATCATTTTGGACTTCTGTGCTGGTACCGTTTGGAATACTGAACTTGACGCGAGTATTCTCGGCAACAGCGTCTTCACCATTCGGATTGTTGTTGTGGACGTAAAGTCGAATGACAAAATATGCTCCATCAACGACAGTAATGTTATTGCCACGCCACTTCGTATCTGGAGTAGCACCCTCTGCACGACCATCGTCAAGCAGGTCCACTTCGCGCGCACCAACGAAGTTCTTCTCATCACCGATTGTGCTGTCAGAAATCGTGTTGAAGATAATCTGGCCTGGATAGTTATCACTGTTTTTATAGTCTTCGCCGTCAGAAATTGGCGTAGCGCCAATAGCTCCGTTATTTATTTCTTCAATTGTATAACTCAGACGTCCTTTCTCCCCGGTTTCCGGATCGGCATAATTGTCACCCCATGCGAAAACCGCCATGGGAGGCAGGAGAATAATAACGACAGAAGTTATTGCCCACATTTTCAATATAGAAGTTGTATTAGAAATCTTCATCTAGAAACCTCCTCATAGCAATCCCACATTAATCTATATTCCCCTGAAAATCGTCAGGAACTGTGTCGTCATTATTCTTGCCATCCAGTTCGGATTTGCTTTGGATTGCCCCTTCGACAGTAACGGTTGCCGTATCCTGGGCGCTACCATTAATATTGGTAACCACGATGTCTGAGTAATTTTTGGCACTATTTTTCAGGTTCTCTACCGCTATCACATGATTGCTATGTATATTTTCCACATATGCCACGTCACGATCTGAACTCACATAGAATAAATCATTAGGGTTCAATTCAGACGGCTCAATTTTTACGGATAGGTAACAGTCCCCGCCCAAAGGAAGCTGTATATTTTTATATTTAATTTCGATTTTGTTTGGCACTATTTTCTTTGAGTCCTCTATAGCTGTAGATATTTCCTTTTCTGAAGTTTTGCCATTGTACGTATGTATCGCAACCATTAACAAAAACATGAATACAGTAGCAGCAGTTAGTGGTGTAACTGAGATTTTATGGACGAACTCAAAATGCAATTTCTTGCTTGAATTTTTCTTCTTTTGTTTGGCAGATTTAGATATGGTATCCTCTAGCTTTATTGTTGCGTAATAAGGTCTTTTCAGCCTGACTGTATTGTTAGATTCATCATAGTAATCAGTAAGAGCGGCTTTTATATACTCTTCAAAATCTTTTTGCTTTTTAATTTCTGCTATAACTTCCGCCAACTTTTCAATCCGTCCATCTGCTAAATCCCTAAGAGCGGCTTTATACCGGTTTTTCTGTTTTCCGTCAACAGAATCGTAAGGCTCTTTACAGCCCCCAGAATAAACGTCTTGTATGTAACTACTGTCCCGTAGGTATTTTTCATAACGTTTGCCAATTCCAATTTCACGCTCGTATCCAAGCAACAGCCCTAAAGATATGAGGATATAGTCAGTGTCGACGGTATCAAAGTGTTCATAAACTACTTTAAGTAGAAAAGCATCAAACTGTTTTGGCGTTTTGAAACTTGGGCCATCATAATGGAGCTCATAAAGAGCTTTTTTATAATCATTCTTTGACAAATTCTTTAGCCCACGCAGTGTGGAAGCGAGGTCGTCAGTATCTATTCTCTCTTTTTCAGACATTTGTCTGCCCCCTAGCATTTTAAAAATATACATATCGTAACATATTTTCTGAGCATTGAAAAGAAAAAGCCATGAGCATCTCATGGCTTTCAGAAAAATGTGTCAGAAGAGGAGTTATCTTTTATACTCAACCACAAGGGCATAAAAATAAGAAGTATTATCCGGATGTTCGGGGATATGCGAATGTTGCTTAAAATATATTTCACGGTACCCCCATAGCTCGTATTCTGTCAATCTGACCATAAGCCCATAATCCACATCTTCTAAGTACAACAGATAACGCTCAGCATTCCCATCGGGATATTCTACCTCAATCAGGAGATTGAGACACTTACCTTTTACCGGATAAAGAAACAACGTTTCTCCATGACGCTTATCTTTATAGGCAAATTTCAGGGTTGCTCCGACATCATCCACTTGTATCCCAATCAGTTTCCAGTCTTCCGATTCTCCACGTAAAGCACTAAGATATTCTTCCCGGTCTTTGAAATATATCGTCTTTTCCGGGTCACAATGCCCATCATCTTCAAGCGATGAAACGAAATCCGACAAATTAGCAGCCGGCTCGTTATGACCGTATGGAATACTTTTTATCCTGATTGGCGGATACTGCTCATTTGCCTTTCCTGGCAGGCAGTCCCAAAGATCATCCGTATCCGCATTTGATATAAAATATCCATCGGCATCTCTGTCAATTTCTATCTGGTAACTCATTTTCCTCATCTTGTTGCCCTCCTTTGATTATGCTGTCACCCATCTTATAAAAACATAGGTGAGTGGCATAATCATCGAGAAGGACAATAATGACACATGGAAAAGTTCGTAGACGCATATTAGTCTATAATAACCATTGTAGAACACATGTTCGTTTTTGTCAAGCATAATGAAAATAGAAACAGGTTTGTCAAGAGGAAAAATCTTCTCAACTTGCCTCAATTTGTCTTAATTTTTCGACCGTTTTATCTCAACTTTTCTTCATTCATCTCAGGAACTCAGTTTTTTACTTATTTATAGCTTATCTTTTTATTAGACATAAGCGGTTCGCTTAGTCAAATAGAATCAAGGAGGTAACCATCATGAAACGTTCAACAACCGAAGAACTTCGCAATGCTATGGGTAAACTGGTCGCTAAGTGGTATCCAGATGAGGGGGTGATAGAGATTGTAATCAAGGGATGCCGCTATGTGATTACTGTGCCTCCGGGTACGCCAATCGAGTGCCATTCCAGTATGCTGCTTACTAAGTAGGCAGTAATAACAGCTAAAACTTAACTATACCGTGAGACCGCAGCCTGATGGTTCTAAGCGACGGCAGTACGGCAACATCAATCAACTATTGGTGTTCCGCACTGTCGTCTTTTTCTGTGTTTCCAAAGACGCTCCGGCGGAACACCGCCAACAGAAAGGAGCAGGAATATGGGCTACATCAATAATTATGGTTACAACAGAAAGAAAATGGAAATAGAGTTCACTAAAATAGCAGCCATCTGCCGGGAAGATGGAGTGTCGGAAGAAAACATTGAGGCCATCCACCGCCAGATGCTTGACGATCTGAATAACGAACGGCGTTTTTACAGACATACGCAACCCTATGATGGTATGAGGTTTACGGATGGCGATGAAGTCGATGAGGGGCGCTCGCCACTGCTTGACAAGTTCGGGGAGCGGTTAAGCGTCCAGCAGGCAGAAATCTGTGAGTGGGGCAAGATGGCCTGGATTGACGATATTGACACGCCAGAGATTGCCGTATGGCTCAAATCTTTGAAAGAAGATGACATCTTTATGCTTACCCTACTTGTAGCTGACGGGATGAAACAAAGAGAAGTGGCGAAAGTGTTAGAAAAGCATGATTCGGCTATTTCCCGGAAAATGAAACGGCTGCGCGAAAGTTTAACAAAAGTTTTGCCGGAAGCGTTAAAAAACCGGCTCGGAATCTGACTACCAATCAGAGGGGGAGTTTTTCTGCTTCCCCTCAGTAAAAACCAGACGAGGAGGAAAACACAATGAAGCTGATGATAAAAGAAATTGAAAAAAATTGAGCAGGCATCCATTTGGGAGCCAGGAAAACAAAGGACTTGATGCTGAGGTATTAGTCAAATACTTCTATCTATATGGATATGGGACGTGGCTGGTCATCGAAGGCGAGAAACTGGAAAATGGGGATTGGGAACTGTTCGGCTACTTCCATATTTTTGAGTGGGAGTGGGGGTATGTCTGGCTGAGCCAGCTGGAGGCCATCCATGCACCTGGGCTTTTTGGTTACGGCGGGGTTGAGAGGGACCGTTATACTGGCAGCCATCCCAAAATAAGGGATTTGATATAACCATCCGATGCCAGGCAAAAATCCGGTTTCCGTTTACCGACCGGCTTCACAATAAAAACAAAAATCAAACAAGGAGGAACAACATTATGAACCCACATGAACTCAAGATTATGATGGAAAACATCCGAAAGTCCAGTAAAACAATTCCGCCAACGATAGAAAAGGCAGATACGCCATCGACACCGGGCTTAGGTATTACATCTGATGATGGCGGCATCCTGACCGTGCTTGACAAGCAGCATTTTGGCAGGACATTTTCCGTAGAGAGCGATGGTATTTACACGGTGAAGCTTGGGGTATTCCATGATCTGAAGAGCGGCATATTGGAAGAATCCGCCCTCTCGTTTACCCTACCTATCAAAGCTGCTTGTGAACAGGCGATTACGGCGACATTTTACATCCCCGAAGCATCGGCAAGGGTTATGGACGCCGTCATCCTAAAGTCCACGCAGGCTTTCCAGATTACGCTGGTTGACGGCAGCCCCGTGTTAGAACGCTATGACAACCAGTGGGGGATGCCGCTGGAATACAGCCGCAGAGAGGCTGGCAATGTGATGATCCTGGAAAGAACCAGTCTGCGTAAGAATGTGCCACGCCAATACAGAGCCTATTTTGACCTACTTAGTATCCAGATTGAAGTAATGTTCGTAATCTAAAATAATCTACATAACTACCAAAGTGCCACCGCAGATAAACTGTTGCGGTGGCGCTTTCTCATCTTCTCGAGTGTGCGTGGCAGCAGCAATAATACGCAGTTTGCGTAGATTTCTATCTTCCAGTAACACTATCTAAGAAAAACCACATCTTATTCTCGTTTTGCTCCATCCCATCTTCCTCCATTATGCATTACCTGGGTAGAGGCAGCGGAGGGGGAAACCGTTGTAACGATTGTTGTTGTCTGACGGATTGACTGACGTAGTATCAAAGTTCAAGTTGCGGGCGTTGGTAGACGAGTAAGATGTATGTGACCAAGCGTCTCCGCCATGGCCGATATAGTTAATATAGCCAGCGCTCAAATCCATATACCCACTACGGACAAAAGCTAAAGACCTATCAGAATCTCAAAAGTGATAGAGTCCATCCATATCATCAACAGAGATAGATTTAAAAAACCCAACCTTATCAAAATCTAATTTTTAATAAAGTTACATCATGCCCACTTCCGGCACCACCGGCGCCTCCAACCTCGTCTTATCACCCTTAGCTTTTGTCCGTAGCGGAGACGTCAATCTGGGCTACGGCAATGTTAGCTACGTCGGCTACAACGGGTTTGGTTGGTCGCATACTTCCAGATCGTCTACCAGCACCTATGCCTTGTACTTCACTCCTACCGGCGTTTATCCGTCTGATAGCAATAATCACTACGTCGGTCGCCCCCTCCGCTGCCTCTAGTCGGAAAGTATCTATCAGAATAAATAACACAGAAAAAACGCTATCCTGTATTCCATGATATAATCAGAGTGTTGAATACTGTGATAATTGGGATACCAGCAAGATGAGACGCCACAAGTTCACAGCCGAACAGATTGCCGAGATCGAATCAGCCTGTAAAGCCGCACAGGATTCCCAGCAGGCATTCCGTCTGGGAATCCTGTGTCGCCATGCGCATGGCGACACATACAAAGATATCTGTAAACAGGCCGGCATCTCCATATCGGCTGCGGAAGGGATCATCCGTAGATACGAACAGGGCGGCGTCAATGCCGTATTGTCCATGCGCGCCGGGAAACGCCAGTTTACAACGGAACAGATTGCCAAGATAAAAACAGCTTATGACACCGCCAAAGACGAATGGGCGCGCTGCCGTCTGGAGGTGGTTTATCTTTATGCCCAGGGGAAGACTTATGAAAGAATCAGCGAATCAACCGGCTTCGGGCAGACCACCATAATACGGCTGATGCAGGAATACCGGGAGGATGGGCTGGATTCTATGGTAAAAAGGCTTAACCGGTATTCTGGGAGAAAAACAGGCTTTGCCTTTACGTCGGAGCAGGCCGCCGAACTGGAAAATATGTGTAAAACGGCCACAAACCCAAAGACTGTCCGGCGCATGGAGGCGCTGCTGCAGCTGGCCCAAGGGGAAAATATTGAAGACGTGGCGGCGTCATCCGGCTACAGCGTAAGCAACCTCTACTGGCTGGAACGGGAATACCGGAAAGGCGGCGCAGCGGCAATCTTCCGCATGGAACACCGGAAAAAGCAGCCGCCCATCGCACACAAACATAAGTTTACGCCAAAGCAGAAGGCCGAGATCGAAGCTGCGCGCAAAACAGCAGATGACAAGTGGACAAAGGAACGGCTAGAGATGCTGTGGCTGCGGGCAAATGGGAAAAGCCTGCCGGAAGTCAGCGCCGCGGCCGGCTACAGCGTGAACACCATTACGCGCGTTATACGGCAATACCAAAATAGGGGTCTGGAAGCCATCGCCCCGAAACCTGGCTCAAATGCCGGACAGCGGAAATATTTATCCTGCGAGGAGGAAGCGGCAATACTGGATCGGCTCCGGCTTAAAACAGAAAATGGGGACGCCATTAAACTCACCGACGCCAAAGCCGCATTCGAGGAGGCAGCCGGTCATGCCGTCTGCGACAGAATTGTATACCGGGCGCTCCGGGAGCATGGCTGGGAATGGCACGGAAGCTGGAGACCGCCAGAGCCCCGCGCATCAAAAAGAGCCCCGGAGGGCTCTTAGAAAGTCCGAACCTGCGTTACAACGCTGCCTGGCGGCTTCCTATGGCTCTGATTATAGCAAATTATCTAAATATTTCAATAACTTTTCCAGATTTTTCGATTAAGACTAGGCGTTTTATACTACGGATAACATGGAACTGTCTTCGGACTTCGCATCTAATTCTGGATGGATGCATTTTTGAGTATCTGGTATCGCATATGACATTGGGGGACTGCCTGGCAGCATCCTGCAAGATGTGTTGTATATTATGTTTGCCTTTGCCCGTTGGACTTTTAAGCTCCCAAAAGACATGGTCGATCAAAAAATCCGGCGTGCTTTGGGCGGCGCGCAAGACAAATTCAATGTCTTTTCCAAAATAACCAGCCAAAAGCTTCGCCGCTGAGATTTCCTTTGGAGATGGCTGCGGGCTGAGGCTGGCCGGTATAATGATCTGGGGCTGCTTCATATCGCCTATTGTACCACAAACTTCTATGTTGAGAAAAACCGTGGGTTCCAACATCCATGGGAACTACGGACAGCGTTTTGAGGTCAGGCTCCGGCCGGAGGGGCTACCCATGTTATTGTATTTGGGATAGTCTGTCTGTAAAAAGAAGCCCTTGTCTCAGCGAATGCTTCGCCCCCATGGACTTCAATACCCTGATTTTATCCCAAGTGTATATGTGCGTCAATTATTTTGCCCTACCTGAAACCTTGCCGCAAAATGGAGCTTATGGTAATATAGAGGCATGGATAAAGAAAAACCGCCGAAGCTTGGGGCTGCCAACCCGGACGCAGTTAATTCCAACTCCGGCACATCTGCCGGCGCTTCTGGAAGCCAGCCGCCCGCATCTGAAACAGGCCGTTCCCCCAGCTTTCCCCAGACGATCACATCATCCGGCGTGCCAGCCCCGGCATTACGGGAAACGCCTCAAAATTATCCCGGCGGGAGCGTTGTTGCGGACAATGGAGATATTGTCATAGAAAATAGAAAAACCCGTAAAAACAAGGCATGGGTCATTGCCGCAGCGTCCATGGCGGCAATTATACTGGTAGTGATTGCGGCAGTTACCGCAATCAGACCAAACTCCGGCAGTTTGGCGCAGGCTTTCGCCGAATATCGTAGTTTGGTGGTGGATGGCCCGGTGATAGAAGAGATTGAAGAGACGCTCGCCGCCGTAGACGAAGATGGAGAGGAAGACGGCGCGGGCGTGGAAGTGTCTGGCTCTGCCGGTGATGTGACGGGTACTGATGACGCTGAGGCGGCTGAAGACCAGGACGTAATGGACGCGTGGTTCATTTTTGACCGGGAACAGCTCCTGACACCGGAGGGGCGTACAAATTATTTTGGGAAATTAAAGGAAAGCTACGGCAGCTTTGCTGAACAGTTTGAAAGCTCGACAGGGCTGGAAGACGGCGCAAAAGACATCCTGCGCCAGAGCCTGTCAGCTTACAGCGGCACACTCGATGGCGTGATACTTATGCTGGGCGTCAGCGCCCTGGAAGATGAAATGCTGGAAAAATACTTAGACGGCGGGCACAATACGGCTGTTTCTTATGTTGGGCAGGCAGTCCCGGATTTAGATGAGGACGACCCGCGCAGGACGGCGTATTCCGGCATTCAAAATTACCTGGTTTCCCTGGCGGCGATGTACGACGTATATGCCGCGAACAGCTGCCTTGTGGACGGTGAGGTTGACATGGCGTGTGTTTCCGGCCTATACGACAGCGAAGACCAGGCATACCTGTCTGCCCTTGGAGAAAACAATACCCAATACGACAACATGGAATCTGCCTTTGACACGTTGAAATCAATTTTTTATACGCAAACAGAGGAGATTTACGGGATGCTGGGGGAAAAGGATGTGTAAAAAGTACCTTGCCCTGGCAGCGTCTTTGATGATCAGTTCAGTGCTGTCGGTTTCTTTCCTGACGGGGACGGCGTCGGCCGTCAGCGGCGAAGCTCTGACGAAAAAAGCCCTATTGAACGGTATCAAAACCTGCGCCACTACGCAGTATTTTAAGGCGCCGGTCAGCCTAGACGACCTCAGCGGCCTGGATAACAGTAAGCTGGGCAGCCTTTTTACCTCTGCCGGGAAGAAAGTCGGCAGCCACACCGTCCGCATCCCTACGATGGTGGGCAATACGGTGAAAGACAGCGACGTGTCATGCCTGCAGCTGCTCCAGGGCTACCATAAAAACGGGCAGGACGTAAAAGGGCTGGCGGAATATTCCGGCAAAACCGTCACGCAGGACAGCCTGACGAAGATCGGCTACCGCAGCACGACCAACCCGGATGCGGCCAGCGTGAGCCAGGAGTGCGTCCAGATCACCTACAAGGACAAGACGAAAAAACTGCTCGGCGGCGAAGAATGGAACGACCGGGAAACGAACAAATACTGTTTCTGGGTGGAGGACGGCAAGATCGCCATCACGCCGTCTGGCGACCACAATGTCTCGAAGACGAAACCGGGGCGGGGCAAGAGCGGCGCGGCCAAGCTGGACGGGGAGTACGACAAGGACGGCAGCCATCCGGGGTACTGGCTGAGCATCTGGTATATGGACGAAAAGGACAAAGGGCATACGGTGCTGTACACAAGCGCGGAGCAGGGCGACCGGGAGTGGTCCGACTTCAAAAACGGGTTCGCCAACGTCGCCGCCAACCTAAACAAAGCCAACAACATCAAGGACGCAAAAGTAAACTTTACAGTTGGGTCGGATTCCAGCAAAAACATAGCGCGCGATGAACGGGCACTGACATTTGGCGGCGCCAGCTCCAAGCTGGCAATGCTGAAATACTTTGCCGGGGACGACGCGACTTGGGACAGCGTCAAGTTCACGGAAGCGGAAAAGACCGACCTCTACCGCAAGTACATCAAAGGGCAGATCGACGACGGGAAAGTTAAGCAGGGAGAGTGCGGCACGCTGGAAACCATAAAATCCAATCAGGGCGACAAAGAAATGTACGTCTACCAGCCAAACGCCAACAAGGACAATTACTGCATCCTTGAGGGTGCAGACCAGGTCACTCAGAAGTTTAACGCCCCACGTGCGGGAAATGACATACTGTACCCGGAAAGCTTCCTGACAATCGTTACAGCCCAGATGCCAAAGGAGATCGCGGATAAAAACAAAGAGATACGGAATCCGGCGCCGGCTGATCCTGACGATGATGGGAATGCGGAAGAAGCCAGCCAGTGCTCTAAAGCAGCATCTTCACTCGGTTGGATTATCTGCCCGGTAATCCAAGGTGTTGGAACTGCGACGGATTGGATGTATGAATATATTGAGCAAGAGTTTCTCGTAACCGATGCGGACTTTGTAGCTACCACTGAAAAGGACGAAAACGGCAATGAGGTTCACACCGGCACCTACGTGGCTTGGACAAGCTTCCGGGATTTCGCTAATATTATTTTTGCGATTGCGCTAGCCGTCGTTATTTTGTCGCAGATTACCGGCTTTGGCGTCAGTAATTATGGTATTAAGAAGATGTTGCCAACGTTGATTATGGTGGCGGTGTTGGTGAATCTTTCGTTTTTCCTATGTCAACTAGCGGTGGATGTGTCGAATATAACAGGGTACGGGATAAAAAAGATTTTTGTTGAACTTGGGGGACCTAGCTCAGAGTTTGGAGAGGGCAGCTTAGGCGACATCATTGGCAGCACGGATGGAGGCAGCGGCATACTGGGCGGATTGTTGGGATTAGGGGGAGCTGTAACTGTAATAGCGACTGCCCCGAAGTGGATTTGGCCTTTCTTGGTGTTGCTACTCGGCGCGGCAATTAGCGTGATGTTCTTTTTCCTACTACTTGGCATCCGTCAAGCTGGTATTATTATCTTAGCCGCTTTGTCTCCAGTAGCTATTATTTGTTATGCTTTACCAAATACAAAGAATATCTTTAGCCGGTGGTGGAAGATGTTCTCGGCATTATTGCTTGTTTATCCGATCTGCGGCGCATTGATGGGTGGCGGACAGTTCGCGTCGAAGTTGTTGCTTGCGAACGTAAATGAGAATACAGGATTCTTTTATGTACTGGTAGCAATGTTGGTTCAGACTGTGCCATTCTTCTTTGTACCAAGTATTTTGAAGAGCTCAATGGCAGCAATGGGCAATCTGGGAATGAAACTGTCAAGCTTCGGGCGTGGATTGAGCCGCGGAACGACTGGAATGGTTCGAAAATCGGATGGATATAAGTACAGAGTAGCAAAAACACAAGCAAAGAGTGCGAACCGGGCGCTAAAACGTCAGGCATGGCGCGACAGCCATGGCTTAAGCGTGCGCGGACGCGCGAGCGGGTGGGCTGGAAGAGGCGGTATTCGAGGCGCCATTGGCGATGCGGCGAAAAGTTCGCGCGACCACAGCCAGGAGCGACGGATTAACGCGGTAGCGGCGCAGCGCCGGGCGGAACAAAATGCGGCATTTGTCGCGGAAGGTGGGTTGGCGAATGCTGAACGTCGTGAGCGGGATGCAGCGATGAAAAATTACGAAGCCAGTTACCGCGGAGATGACACGTTTATGAATGATTTTGCCGCACAGAGCCGGGCTTATGATGCAGCTATCCAGGCCGTTGACGACGATCCGTCCGATATGAATGCCCGCGCCCAGCTGCGTGCGCTCCAAAATGTGCTGGGCAGTTCTGCTGATGGGCAAGATATTATCCAAAATGTCCTGCATCGCCGCCTAGCGGATGCGCAGGGTCGTGGTGAAACCACTGTGTCTGCTGGCATGGTTGCCGCCGGGCAGACCTTGATGGGAGATCATGGTGGATTTAAGAGCGGTAATCGTGGGTTAAATAAGCTGTCTCAAGATTTGGCTAGCGGCAAAGCTCTACAGAGCGACAGGGGGAAGTATGCCACTACTGCTCTTAAGGATGCGAATGGGCGCACTCTCACAGATAAAGCCGGTAATCAGATTTACGAGAATAATCACTATGGAGCGGCGGCGGCTGCTGGTACTGCCGCTGAGCTTGCGGGCGCAAATGACAGCACATTAAGGGGTATGCTTAGCAGTATTCAGAACGGGAATATGAGTACCGCGGACATGGAAGCGGTTTATCGTAATGCTGGTGAGGCAATTACAAACGACAACATTTCCGTGAAACCAGAAAACGAGAATATGCTAAATCAAATTCGCCAGGCTGCTTATGAAAAGCTACAGGGTCAGCAAGTTGGCGGATACACTGATAGCACGGGGCGAGAGTTCGCGCATACTGGAGGCAATAACTACCAATACACCGATAGTAGTGGAAATGTCCATAATTATACCCGTGGAAGTGGTGGAGACCTGACCGAAGTTGGTGGTAGCGATGTGGTAAATAATAGTGATTTGACATCAATGAGCCAAAATTATTATGATGACCAGGGACGGAAGTTTGTCAGCAACGGCAGCGGGACTTATACTTACGACGACGGCAGCATCAAACACACTTATACACGAAACAGCACAACTGGCGACTTTACCGAAGTTGGCACTGGCAGCGAAGTGATTACTGGAAATCGTCTGAAAACTGCGACCGATAACTTCGGGTTCAATTATGGTAGTAGCTATCGGAACTTACATACGGGCGATACGTTCAAGATTGGGCATAATGCCCCAGCAACTCCGACCAAGATCAGCTTACCATCCGGCTGGACGTTGACAAACTCTGGCTGGGTCGATATAACTACCGGCAGACCGCTCAGCCCAATGGATGCTCGCCGTGCGGATTCGATTGTTGACCATAATAATCAGATTGATAATAACCGATAATCGCCCCATAAAAAGTTTTGCCCGGTCCTCTCTAGAGAACCGGGCATAGCGTTTTTTGAATAGGCGAAGCAGCTGTACTTCGACTCTATTCATATTTTAGGATAATAAGACAGCTGGGGGAGATTCTTGTTTACTGAAGTAAACGCTGTACTGTCTGGTCGATGGTATGACGCTCAGCTTTTTCGGCATTTTGGTATTCTATTACCTTGTGCTGTTCATCGGCTTCACTCTTATGTGCTGTCTGGATATTATCCAGACAGAGCCGTTCTGTTGCTTTCATATCTTCGCGGGCGCATTCTTTAGAAATTATGCCATCGTTCAAATCGTATGCTATGGCCATACAGCGTTCCAATTTTGTGCGTTCTTCATAATCCGCGACATTATCCCCAGCCTGTCCGATAGCTAGTTTAGCGTTAATTTGTTTTACACATGCCTCACAAAGAGAGTGCTGTATCAACCCGCCGTCAGACGTATACCGGCTAGAGCTACCCCCACATATCTTACAACCTCCGGTACTTTTCCGCCTTTGGGGATTTCTGAACATTAGTATCTCATCGAATACATCTCCGCGCCCGCGATATTCCCCGGTTTGAGCTATACGTTTATACCATTTTTCTATCCGGGCAGCATACAACCCATTTGAATCTCCGGGTCTGCGCCTAGGCTTGTCAAAAGGATGATGGTATTCAGTTTCCCGACGGCTAGCTTCCCTTTGGGCTTTGATGCTAGCGGGTAATTTTTCTTGTTTCATTCTTTCTTGCCATATCAACCAGCGATCCAAGATGAATATACCTACAATAAATATTACGATCGCCACTATCGCATACAGCATGAACGAGAGGCTGCTAATTGAATGCGATAACCACACAAAAAACCATACTACTTCAATAAAAATAATTATCGTCATATATCTCACACCTTCCTCTCTAGACTGGCAATCATCTCCAGTCTAACAAGTAGCACGCCACAGATGACCTATAAGCAGGTCTATAATACTTATGTAGCATATCAAGCTGGTTCTGCGTAATCGTTTCGATATTAAGTAATACGTCCTCGTTCGGTATGAGTGAAATACGAACCGGGTCACCTCCAGCATAAGGAACCGTATATATCTCGACCGCTCCATCATCACGTGCTGGTGTTGAGAGGAAAGCGATAGTGCTGCCATCCGGGCTGAGTACGCCGTTCCAATTACAACGTTCGCTATCCGGTATATATTTCGTTATTTCACCCGTCTCGACATTCAAAAACACGCTCTCTACGATATGCTGCGTATGCGTTTTATAATCTATGGAAGACGAAAAGTCCGCTATGCAGTTGCTCTCATCACTCCAGTCTGTCGGATATATTTCATCATTAACCATTGAGTGCAAATACTGGCTACGGAAAAGCAGCTTACTGTCATTAGCATCCACTTCCTGTACTTGACTGCTAGTAATATTATCTAATGGCACTTGGAAATATTTATCTCCTTCACAAAACACAAACATACCGTTTTCGAATCCTATTACATCATGCTTGATTGGGTCTGGGTTCGAAAAATCCGTTTCATGTGCCAATCCGACTGCTTCACTAACATCAAAAAACTCGCCATTAGTATCAATCCATCCGGCATGTTGCTCCTGAGAGCGGTTTAGAAATACGCGCACGGCAGCCATTTTCGTAAAGTCGTCAGAAAACCAGTTCGTCAGATTACCATATGCGAAAGCCTCAAGCGTAGACGGAAGAAAGTACCGAAAATCTGAATCTTCCAAACTTGATGGATTGAGGATTTCGGAGTTAGAAAGAATCTGCTGCGGAAAATTAGCGATAACATTTTGTTCTCCGGTATTAGGGTCAATTGTTATAAGCTGAGTTTCTACTTGCGAGTTATCTAACCGTCGTATCATCGCCACAATCCCCTCCGCTTCTGCCGGAGAAGTATCGGTATCATCCATACTATCTTCAACTGTGCTTGTTTCACTCTCCTCCTCGTAATCTTCAGACGCAGTATCTTCCGTATCGGATGATGCGTCATCTTCATAATCGGCGGTATCGCCGTAGTCCTCATCTGCTACGAGTTCGCGGCTATCACTGCTACTGCCACACCCGCCAAGTACCAGGCAAACTATCATGAATAATGTTAAGATAATCCTTTTCCGCATATTATCACCTCCATTTGCTGCGTCATGGGTTTACGGGCTACATGAATCTTCTGGACGCGTGTACCGCCCCAGATTAAACCAATACACCTCATTGTTTCTTATCCTCCTTTTTGTCAATGTGCGCTATCCTCATAGGGGTAGTCCTCCGATTTTACTATGATTAGTAAATATGCGCAATTATAAGCGGTTTTACCAAATGCATATTGTGCATATTGTTCAAATCCAAAGAACCTATTACAATAAAAATAGAAATCCCCCACAGAGGATTGCCGACCTTCATCCAAATAGGAGGGTTCATTCAATCACAGGGGATTTCTGTTTTTTATTGCTTTTTACTTGTAGAACGGTTTGTATAAACGCTTTTCTATTCCATCGCCGATAAATTGTCTCTCTTCGGCAGTGAGGCTAACTGATCTACCTTCTGGAACATCGCAGCATTTTCGTAAAATATCTGTAATTTTGTCCCGAATCCCACCCCTCGCCATTCCACCTACCAAACGGCCTGCATTATTAAGGGCTGTAGTTCGTGCAAACATGGGTGCTGATTCATTGACAAATACTCCCACAGCCTCACACGCTTCGCATAATGCATCCTCATCAGAAGTAAACATATACGGATTAGCAAGCCCGTCCTCAAAATACTCCTTTAAATAGCTCATAATCTTACCTCCTAGTTTGACTTATTAACAATATTGTTCTTTCATAGAATTTACCATTTCAACATAGACTCGCTTGCTATCAATGAACTTCTCAGCTTTGACACACTCAACGCAAGGCAATATGTACTTTCGGTAAATTGTAGCGTAAATTGACTTCCGGTCAGGCTGCTGATCTATTTTTTCAACTATTGCAGGAGCAGTCCGATAATAATCTTCAATCAACTCTGCTCCATCTGGCTGATTTTGTAACCACTTATCTCGAAATAACCTCATTGCTATCAATTCTTCACAGTCATCGGCTTTCCCCATTGACAGGCAGACTGCCGTCGTAATAAAACAGCCTGACGAGTTCTTATAATCTGCACAGTCTGCATATCTGCTTGTCATACAGATATTTTGTGCTGTGTACGAGTTCAGCTGCTGTCTGGAAAGTTTACACCGGTATTCCGGAAAAACGGTACCTACTGTTTCTAAATAATCACATCCCAAAAGTCCCATTTTATAACCTCCATTCTTCTATTTTTTACCAAATGTCTACCGTGCTTTCCAATTCACCTCCTCTCAGAGAAATAATGCTTTGTAGTGAGTAGTAAAAACCGCGGCTCATGAACCGCTAAATATAAGATGTAACACTTTGTTGAGAGTGTTACATCCGATGCCGTCCAAAAGCCGCTGATATGCCATAAGAGTACCGTTTGTTATGATATTGTGTACCAATTTTCCTTATTTTAGTATATCGTACTCTTGAATATGGGTGGTTTTAATGTTAAAATAGTATCAGTTTCAACAAAGTGTTACATCAGCCCCTTTGTGTGGCGATACGCTATAGAAAGCCGTATCTTACGACAAGGGGGCTTTATTTATTATGGCAGCAACAGAACCAATCCGGAATAAGAATGAGTTAAAGAAACTGGCAGATTATTTTTTGAAGAAAAGGCAACTACGTAATTATACGCTTGTATTAATGGGAACATATACAGTACTTCGGATTAGCGACCTGCTCCGGCTCAAATGGTCGGATGTATATGATGAAGAAAAACAGGCGTTCCGCACGCATATTACTGTCATAGAAAAGAAAACGAAGAAAGAGCGCACCATCGCCCTAAACCCACAGGTACTTGGTGCGCTCCGGCAATGTTATATTCATCGCAGGGGTGAGTATATCTTTGCCAATAACCGTAAAGAACCAAAGGCTATCAGCCGGGTACAGGCATGGCGGATTATCCATGCCGCTGTAGTTGAACTGGGAATCATGGGGAAGATTGCTTGCCACTCTTTACGGAAGACATGGGGATACCATGCCGTAAAGGGCGGAGAAGTGTCGCTAGCAGTGATTGTAGACATCTATAACCATAGTAGCTATGAGATTACGAAGCGTTACCTCGGCATTACGCAAGATGAGCGAGATGAGGCATATCTAGGGATAGAATTGTTTTAGCAGTTTATGCTTGGAACACCATAGATGAATGGACTACTTCCTAATTAAAAAGCGTAGATGACTGGCTGCTACGCTTTATTTTGTGATGAATAAATATGTGCTGATTGCTTGCCTACCTATTCTTTCCTTATTTGCTAATTACCTGGGTAGAGGCAGCGGAGGGGGAAACCGTTCCAACGATTGTCGTTGAGCGACGGATTGACATACGTAGTATGGAAGATTAAGTCGCGGCCAGTAGTAGCTGAGTTAGCAGTACGCGACCAGTAGTCGCCGACGTAGCCGGTACTGACGAGGCGGCCGTAGTCGATGTAGACATTCCCGCTACGGACAAAAGCCAATGGTAACTGTACTATATTGGTGGCGCCGGTTTGAGCAGCCATGACATTATACTTCGTGACAAGGTAAAGATTTCCGATGTGTGTTACTGGAGAACAAAATAGTACGCAGATTGCGGATTGTTGCTACTGCCGCGTACACCTAGAACTATGAGGAAAAGCAGCCAAGTCCTAATCGTGTATAAACGTGTAAAATCACTTCCGAAGCTCATTATAACCATAAGCCCATCGGGTGCATCGTGTAAAATCACTCCCATAACCTCAGCATTCGTTCAGCAAAATTCCTTCCTCAAACCCATACTCACCTGCTCTTAGTAATCACTAAATAAGGCGTTCACCCCTATAAATCAGGGCAAACGCCTTATTTATTTTGTATCAAACGTGACGTGCAAACATGGGGGATTGGCAGGGAATTATATACCGCCCCCCTTTATCTGGGTTCCGGCAGCAGATGTGGCAATTAAAAGAAATGGGGATAAGCTGTACTGCAACGATCATTTTTCGGTACGCTCCATTGCATACAATGGGGACAGGGAGATTAGCGGCCTGATAATCGCCAATGATTCCAATCAGGGGCAGGTGGTATATGAGATGAAAGCAAAGGCAGAAAAGCCAAAGAAAAATTCGGATGCCGGGGAGAAAAACAAGCGGCAAGGCAAAACGGCTGCGTCTAATACCAGCACGTTATCTGACACACAGATGCAGTCCCTTGAAAAAGAATTACAGAGGACAGGCGTTGAAATGGAAGCTGTGAAGGAAAGATACAAAATAGAAAACTCTTCTGCAATATCGGAAGATTTGTATGGGAAGATTATGGCGGCGCTTGCAAAAACAAAATCAAAAGCCGCATGACAAAAGGAGGGATCAGTGATGTCTAATAAAGAATTTACAGAAAAAATAGCGGGAATGGTGAAAAGCAGGCTGGGCAGTGCAGAAATCCATGTCCGAAATGTTACGAAAAACAATGGCATCCATTTAACAGGGCTTGCTATCCAGGAAGAGGGCTGTAACATTTCACCTTGCATTTATTTGGAGGGTTTTTATTCTGAGTATGAAAATGGGGATAAAGATTTGGAAGCCATTGCAGGGGAAATTATAAGCATCCATTGCAGGAACAGGGCAATACATAATTTTGACGTCTCCATGTTTACCGATTACCGCCGTATCTGCCCTATGCTGCGCGGACGGCTGATTAATACGGAACGGAATACAGAACTTTTAAAAGGCGTACCTCATAGGGAAGTTTTTGATTTGTCCCTCGTCTATTATGTGGAGATACCACATCCAGGCAGACAGGATGCGGGAAGTATACTGGTACAGGATGGGCATATGCAGCTATGGGAGGTGAAGGAACAAGAATTATACCATCAGACTATGAAAAACATGGAGGAGACAGACCGGGCATCTATCCTGAATATGGCGGATATTTTTGCGGATATGCCTGGCTTCCTTCCAGGAAACTTGCCAGAAGAAGATGTCCCGATGTATATTCTGACGAACCAGAGGAGATGGAACGGCGCCGTCCAGATGTTAAATAAAAAAGCACTGGAAGATGTGGGAGTTCTATTTGCAGCGGATTATTATATCCTTCCGTCCTCCATTCATGAAACCATTTTAGTCCCGGCGTGGGAACAGACGGGTACAGCGCGGGATTTGGTGCAGATTGTGCAAGAAGTGAACCATACGGAAGTACTGCCAGAAGAGATCCTTTCTTCTCATGTTTACCGATATTGTGTGGATAGTGGGCAGGTGTATATTGCAGCGTGAACAAAGGAATCGGAGCAAATAGAAACAGGGTGGATGTCATGTCTTAGTGGAAATGTCAGCAAAAAAAGAGGAGGTGGAGCATGAAAGAGTTATGGTAGGTGATAGACAATGAATTTTCCGTCTATGTCATAGGTATCCTAAACTTAAAGCTAGATAAAATCAGTAGCCTGGTGTCGGAAAATATGGAGACAAGGGTTTATGAAGAAGTAGAGGACGAGTTGACAACCCGTCTGGTGGATGTTTCAAAAGATTTTTTCGTACAGGGGTTCTTACGCGGCGTTGCCGTTGTAAAAAGTGGGGTTGCATGAAGACATAATTTGAAGTAAATTTAGCGTCAAAACCGAATTGCCTGTTGTCTTATTGGTAAAACAGATATCAGGTATTTGAGCCTAACGGGCAGAATGCGAGATTTAGATGAGAATTGTATAGGAAAGGCAGAAGATATGTATTTACTGGAACGGCGTTAAAATATGCCGTTCCAGTAAAGGAAATGGGGTAGTGTAAAATAGTTTGTGTCTTTGGTAAAAAATGGCTCCTTTTTGGTAAGAA
>OFGE01000957.1_pt1 | contig 28687 bp, 18 predicted proteins | sample 1521681 | NCBI WGS metagenome assembly OFGE01 (sample SAMEA3504093, study PRJEB24116) | mouse gut metagenome | biome: mouse gut; feature: mouse-associated habitat; material: faeces | place: Denmark | collected 2011
TACGGGGAGGAAGTGGCGGAGGCCGTGGGATCCCTGGCCTGGGAGGCCTCCCTGTATCCGGACAATATGCGCCTCCTTCAGGAGGGGCTGGAGAGCCGGGTGGGCCCGGAGGCCGCCCGGGGATATTATCTGCGGATGGCGGAGACGGGCTGGGAGTACCATAAAACTATAGTCATACGTCAGATCGGCTGGGACGTCCTGGGGTACGCGGTGACGCCTGTGGTCTTCAGGCTGCAGATGGAGGGGGAGGCATACGACTCCTACTCCGGCAGGAACTACGAGGTCATGCGGGAGAACGCGCCGGTGCTTACCAGGGACTATGTGGATTACGGGTGCTGGTGGTTCCTGTACATGTTGGGGATTTCCGGAATCCTGGCCCTCCTCCTGGCGGTTCCGGATAAGGGGACAGAGCCCTCCGGAAAGCGGAGGCGGCCCGGCGGGAGGCCGGTGCTGTCCCTGGGGATCTGCATCCTGGCCTCGGGCCTCCTGGTGGCGGCGCTGACCATGCGGGGGGCGGGGAGGATGGACTACAGGCAGACCATAGGCGTCAATGCCCTATGGTACATGGGGCCGCTTCTGCTTGTAGGCGGGAAGCGGCGGAAAGGGAGATGAGGATTGTGGCGGTTCAGGTATTGATATTGATTCTCCTGCTGCTGGCGGTTCCCATGGCCATCGGCGGCCTGTGCGCCGGGGAGGACGGGAAGGGCCCGGCCTTCCGGTGGGTGGGCGGACAGTTCCTGCTGTGGGCCGGGTTCCAGATAATCTGTGTGCCCATGATCTTGCGGCAGCGGCGGTTTTCCCATATGGCGGCGCTTTTTGCGGGGTATACGGTCTTGCTCCTGCTCTTGGCGGCAGCGGTGGAGCTGCGGCGCAGGAGGAGGGAGGGGGCATGGTCCTTCCTGCCGGCGCGGAGGGCGGAGGGCGGGAAGTCCGGGGAGGGCGTCCTGCTGTGGATCGTGTTCTGGGGGCTCCTGCTCTTCCAGCTGGTACAGGCGGTGCGGCTGGCCTACGGGGATACGGACGATGCATATTACGTGGCCGTAGCCAGCGTGGCCGAGAATTCCGACACCATGTACCAGGTGCTGCCCTATACAGGGGGCGGGACCCAGCTGGACAGCAGGCATGGCCTGGCGCCCTTTCCCCTGTGGATCGCCTTCCTGGCCAAGCTGTCGGGGATGCAAGTGGTGACGGTGGCCCAGGTGGCGCTGCCTGTTGCGCTGATCGCCATGACCTACGGGATTTACCGGGTGTTCGCGGCGGAGCTGTTCCCGGCCAGCGGGAGCCAGCAGGCGCTGTTCCTGATATTTACGGAGATTTTGGTGCTGTTCGGGAACTATTCCATCTACACGGTGGAGAACTTCATGATTGCCAGGAGCAGGCAGGGCAAGGCGGCCCTGGGGAACATCGTGATCCCCTTCCTGCTGCTGCTTCTTCTTCTGCTGCTGCGAAGGCTCCAGGAGAAGCGGCGGATCCCCGCGGCGCTCTATGTGCTGTTCGGCGCGGCGGCCCTGACGGGATGCCTGTGCAGCACTTTGGGGGCCTTGCTGGTATGCATGGCCGTGGGGCTGGCGGGGCTGATCGGGGCCGTGTGCTATAAGCGGCCGGGGATACTGGCGCCCCTGATCGTCTGCTGCCTGCCCTGTGTGGCGTATGCGGTTCTGTACCTGCTTTTTGACTAGGTTCAAGTTCCTTGTGACGGGAGGGCGTATGTGGAGCGAAATATCTGCCTTGTTTCGGGAATACATGGGCACGGGGCTGATCGGGATATGGTATGTCCTGTGCCTTGTCTGGCTGTGGATCAATGAGAAGTGCAGGCCCAGGAGGATTCTCTTCCTCTATCTGCCCCTGGCGCTGCTGTTTTTGTATTTCAATCCCCTGTTCGCCGGCGTGGTGTACGGGGTGGTGGGCAGCGAGATCTATTACAGGATCCTGTGGCTGCTCCCCATCACAATCGTGATTGCGTATACATGCGTATGTATTTACGGGCAGATGGCGCAGAAAAAAAAGACCGGGGCGGAGCTGTTCGCGCTCTGCGCCGCAGGCCTGATCGGGATATCGGGAAGCTATGTCTACAGCAGCCCCCTCTTCTCCCGGGCGGAGAACATCTACCATGTGCCGGACGCGGTGGTGGAGATCTGCGACGCAATCCAGGTGCCGGGGCGGGAGGTGAAGGCGGCGTTCCCCCTGGAGCTGGTGCAGTATGTGCGCCAGTACTCCCCGGTGACCTGCATGCCCTATGGCCGGGAGCTGACAGTGAACAAATGGCATTACCACAACCCCCTCCGGGACGAGATGGAGCGGGAGGTCATCCGGATGGAGACCCTGGCCCCCATGGCCACCGAAAACGGCTGCCACTATGTGATATTCCGCCCCGGCCAGAAGGTCAGAGGAAAGCCGGAGGACTACGGCTGGGAGCGGTTCGGGGAGGCGCAGGGGTATGTGATCTACCGGAACACGGCCGTGGAGCTGACCGCACCGGATGCCGGGTGACCTACTCCTGTGCTCCGGTACGGGGATCCTGATTATAGTAGTTGAGCGCGTAGGCGAAGCGTTCAGCTACTTTTTTTCTGCCCTTCAGGTTCAGGTGCAGATGGTCCTCCAGATATTTCTCCGCATTGTCCTCATTGATGGTGTTGTATATGTTGTCCACAAAGGTGGTGCTCCTGGAGACGCAGGAGGCATACTGCAGGATGGCATAGATGCTCAGCACGTCCTGTCCGTAGCGCTTCATGTCGCTGCTGATGTACGTCCCGTCGTCCTCCAGGGCGAAGGCATAGGTGGGGGACATGATGATGACGCGGGTATTGGGGGCAAAATAGTGCAGGTATTCGATGATGGCCTCGGTGTTGCCCGCGAAGGTGGTGATGTCGGTGGCGTTCCCCGGATTGCTCATGGGGCGCCCGGCCAGATAGTCGCTGGCGTCATACATGATCACGATGGCGTCCACATCGTCCAGGTCGATGGACTTCAGGGTGTCGTAGACCTCTTTGGCCTCCGGCGGGGCCTCATCGCCTAAAAACTCCAGCGCCTCCAGGTACTCTTTGTCCGCCTTCTCGCTGCCGGCCAGGATGTTGCACAGCCAGTAGGCGTTGAACGCGTCCCAGGGGGCGGTATCCGCGTGCAGGTCATTGAGCACGGTGGTCATGAGGCTCCCGCTGATGGAGCAGTTATAGATGGTGGTGCCCGTCTCCTTCTGCATGAGGCTCACCAGATTGTCCTCGGAGCCCCTGTCATCCGCAAAGGGCGCGTTGCCGAAGGCCAGGATCGTGGCGCCCTGGCTGTAGTCCTTGTACACGGGATTGCTGGATTCGTCCAGGAGGGGCAGGATCGTATCATAGGTATCGCTGTACTCCCCGGGCCCGTCGGAGAAGATCTCGTCCAGGTCCACGTACTCGCCGAAGGTCATGATCTTATACACGATTCCCGCCACGAAGAGCACCGCCACTGCCAGCAGCACGGTGTGGATATTGAGCCAGGCAGGGCACCGCTTCTTTCCGCCCTCCTGGCCGGACGGCTCCTCCTCCGAGGGTCGGGAGCCGTCCGATACGCCTGGCCGGGCATCGCCCGAAGGGCTCGGGGCCTCCAAGTCTATGATGTCCAGGTCGGGGATTCTGTGCTGCTGTGGATCGCTTGGGGAAAGTTTTCTGTTCTTCATAGGTATTCTCCGTTTCTTTATGAATCTCATTTTACTATTATGAGAGGCGAAAGTCCATAATATTAATGGGACTTTAAAAGTTTTTAAAGTATTTTAAGATTTTAAAAAATTATGAAGAAATGGGATTTCGCTTGAAGTGGCGCAGAAAGGATGCTATACTATTACAGAATTATTACGGTTTCGTTTTGGAAAGGGAAATGACCATGAAAAGATTGTTCAGCCGTTCTGATAAAAAGGCCCGGGACTGGGAAGCATATGACGGACAGGAGCATGACTGGGACAGGGAAGATTCCGTGTACGGAGACGACGGTGAGGACTCCTATGAAGATTCCTATACAGGCTCCTGCGAAGAGATGGAAGATGCGGATCCGGAGGCCTACATGGAAGACGGGGCGGACAGATATGGCATAGACGGCATGGCGGATGCGCAAGAGGAAGAGGGGATGCGCGCCTGGCAGGCGGAGGAAGACCGGGGCTGGATCGGGTATGAATCGGAGGAAGAGGACATTCCCTGCAGGGAGGACAGGTACGCATACGCCCGTGGGACAAGGGCCGGCGGGGCTTTCGCGGAGGACGGATACAGGCCCGGGGATCCTTACGGGGACTACGGGGACGAAGAGGAAGAGTTCGCCGATGCATACGCCGGGGAGGAACGGTACGGGGAGTACGGGGAGGTTCCCGCCGGGCGGAGGGCTTCCCGCCCCGGAGAGAGGCAGTCCTATGCCAGGGGGACGCAGACCCGTCCCGCGGCGGAGAGGCCCCGTTCCGGGGATATTGCCCGCAGACCCGCAGGCGCACAGGCGAAGGGGCCCGGGGCGGGCTTTCTGGCGAAGCTGGGGAGAGCGCTGCGGGGCATGGACACCATGGACAAGGTGATGGCAGGCACCGGCGCTGCGGTGCTGATTCTGGCAATCGTGACGGGCTGCGTATTCTTCGGCGCAAGCGCCACAGACAGGCAGGTGGCCGATTTCGCCGAGGTGGGCTCCCAGCTGGACGGCATCACCATGATCGGAGAGCAGGGGCTGCTGGCCGTAGCCAATGCCCGCAGGTCCTCGGCATCCGACATAGTGGACGGGGATTCCCAGGAGAAGCCGAAGAAGGACTATGACGAGAGCGGCTATGAGAGGCAGATATCCGTGCTGCCCAGCTTCACCTCCATCCAGAAGGATCTGAAGATCAAGTTCGTCAACAGAAAGACGGAGAAGCTGGTGCCCAATGTGCCCTTTTCGGTGACGGTGACGGATGCGGACGGCAAGACGGCCATTTGGTCGGATGACGACATGGACGGAATCATTTATAAGAAGGAGATTAAGCCGGGTACATACAAGGTGGCCATGGAGGCCCTGACGGATGAAAAATATGCCGATTACATCCTTTCCCTGGACACCCAGTCCGTGGAGGTCAAGAAGGAAATCGACTACAAGAAAGTAGACGTGTCCAATGAGGTGAAGCAGGAGAGCGAGGTAAACGCCAGCCAGGAGGACACCAAGAAGAACGATACCCAGGTGGAGTCCAGCCTGCAGGATACGGTGCCCTGGGTGGAGAGCAGCGTGGTGGCCACTTCCTATGAGGCGGTGGACAGGAGCACCATACCGGATCCCATGACGCTGGCGGCAGCGGGGAGGTGGCTGCTGCATATGGGCGAGGACGCCGGACTGCCAGGGGAAGGAGCCCGGACGGAAGGGGCGGAGGACGTGCCCGGCGAGACGGCTGAGGACCCGGGCCAGGATTCAACGGAAGCGCCGGAGGCATCCCAGCCCACGGAAGCGCCTACATCTACGCCGGAACCCACTTCGGAGCCTACGGCAGAACCGACCCCTACCCCTACGCCCACGCCGACACCCACCCCCACGCCTACCCTGGCGCCGGTGAGCGTCACCGTGAACCAGGCGGCCCTGACCGGAACGGTGGGCGGGACGATGGCTGCGATTGCCACGGCATCGGGCTCCAAGGAGGGCGGCGCCATCGAGTATATCATCAGCTCGGACAATGCCGCGGTGGCCACCGCCGTGATCGACTCGAAGGGCAATATCACCATACAGGGCAAGGCCGCCGGCACGGCGAACCTGACCATAACGGCGAACTATAAGGACGGCAAGGCGGAGACCGCCGGGAAGGCCGTGCTCACCGTGACCATCAAGGGCGAAATGGTGATGCGGCTGGACAAGAACGCCCTGACGGTATACACCCAGACATCGGTGAACATCACTGCCACCGTAGTCAACGCCGCCTCCGTGGTGAACGTGACGGCCACATCCTCCGACGCGGGGAAGGCTTCCGTCAGCGCCCAGGGCAATGTGGTCACTGTCACCGGAATGGCGGAGGGCAGCGCCACCGTCACCATCAGCTACACCGAGGGGACGGAGACCGTCACCGCCACCTGCGCCGTCACCGTGAAGCGGAATCCCAGAGAGGATTCCCGCACCCTTCTGAAGGATGTGAGCGGCAGACAGATATACGTCCTGGAGAACAATGATTATCGGGAGGCCACCAATGCCGATTACTACACGGCAGGCGCTTTCTATGTGAAGGCGGACGCCAAATATACCGGCTGGCAGACCATTGACGGAAAGGTGTACTACTTCACGGCCGACGGCAAGAAGGTCACGGGGGAGCAGGTCATCCAGGGGGCGAAGTACAATTTCGCCAGCGACGGCTCCCTGGTGGTAGGCAGCGGCACCGTGGGCATCGACGTGTCCAAATGGAACGGGAAGATACAGTGGAGCGCCGTGAAGAACTCCGGCATCTCCTACGTCATCATACGCTGCGGCTACCGGGGCTCCACGGAGGGCAAGCTGATCGTGGATCCCAGATTTGAGGAGAATATACAGGGGGCCATCGCTGCCGGACTGAAGGTAGGCGTCTACTTCTACTCCCAGGCCCTGGATGAGGTGGAGGCAGTGGAGGAGGCTTCCATGGTGCTGGACCAGATCAGGAATTACAAGATTTCCTATCCTGTATTCCTGGATGTGGAGTCCAGCGGCGGCCGGGGCGACCGCATCGACAAGACTGCCAGGACGGCCGTGTGCAGGGCATTCTGCCAGACCATCCAGAACGCAGGCTACACGGCGGGCGTCTACTCCAACAAGCACTGGCTGGAGACCCAGATAGACGCCGCGTCCCTGAACGCCTACAAGATATGGATGGCCCAGTACGCCGCGTCTCCCACCTACAAGGGCAGGTACGATCTGTGGCAGTACAGATCCACGGGCAGCGTCAGCGGCATCAGCGGCAATGTGGACATGAACATCAGCTACCTTGGCTATTGATGCGGAGAATGGTTATACTAAGAGCAGCTTTACCCAAAGGAAGGAGATAAAAAATGCGTACTTATCTTGTGACAGGAGGCGCCGGTTTCATCGGCTCCAACTATATCCATTATATGTTCCGGAAATACGGTGACGACATCCGAGTCATCAACGTGGACCTTCTGACCTATGCGGGCAATCTGGAGAACCTGAAGAGCCTGGAGGGCAATCCGAACTACAGCTTCGTGAAGGTGGACATCTGCGACAAGGAGGCCATCTCCCGGATATTCGCGGAGAACGACATCGACCGCGTGGTGCATTTCGCGGCGGAGAGCCATGTGGACAGGAGCATCCGGGAACCAGAGGTGTTCGTGCGCACCAATGTGCTGGGGACGGCCGTGATGCTGAACTGCGCAAAGGAGGCCTGGGAGCTGCCGGAGGGCGGCTTCAGGCCCGGGAAGAAATTCCTGCATGTGTCCACGGACGAGGTGTACGGCTCCCTGCCGGATGACGACAGCGCGTTCTTCTATGAGGACACGCCCTACGACCCTCACAGCCCTTACTCCGCCAGCAAGGCGGGGGCGGACATGCTGGTGAAGTCCTATATGGACACCTACCGTTTCCCGGCCAACATCACCAACTGCTCCAACAACTACGGTCCCTATCAGTTCCCGGAGAAACTGATCCCCCTGATCATCAACAACTGCCTGCAGGGCAGGAAGCTCCCCGTGTACGGAGACGGCAAGAACGTCAGGGACTGGCTCTACGTGGAGGACCACGCCAAGGCCATCGACATGGTCCAGGAGCAGGGAGAGCTGTTCCAGACCTACAACATAGGCGGCCATAACGAGAAGCAGAACATCGAGATTATCCATATCATCATAGAGACCCTGCAGGAGATGCTGCCGGACGACGACCCCAGAAAGGCGCATGTGACCACAGACCTGATCACCTATGTGGAGGACCGCAAGGGACATGACCGCAGATACGCCATCGCGCCGGACAAGATCAAGGCGGCCATCGGGTGGCAGCCGGAGACCATGTTCAGGGAGGGCATCCGCAGGACCATCCAGTGGTTCTTCGAGCATGAGGAGTGGATGAAGAACGTGACCAGCGGCGATTACCAGAAATATTACGCCGACATGTACGAAAAGTAAGGGATTGCTCAGGAACGACCTGAACAATTCCCGGGAAAAATGGGGACGAATCACATCGTTCCCATTTAGCGCGTTTTGAGACGCAGACGGAGGTATGTTATGAAGGGAATCATTTTAGCGGGAGGCTCCGGCACCAGGCTGTATCCTCTGACCAAGGCGGTCTCCAAGCAGATCATGCCGGTATACGACAAACCCATGATTTACTATCCCATGTCCACCCTGATGCTGGCGGGCATCCGGGAGATCCTGATCATCTCCACGCCCAGGGACCTTCCCGTGTTCCGGGAGCTTCTGGGGGACGGGAGCCAGCTTGGCATGGAGCTGTCCTACGCGGTGCAGGAAGCCCCCAACGGGCTGGCGGAGAGCTTCCTGATCGGGGCGGACTTCATAGGCGGCGACAGGGTGGCCTTGGTGCTGGGGGACAATATCTTCTACGGACAGAGCTTCTCGCGGGTGCTGCGGGAGGTGGCGGCCAGGGAGAAGGGGGCCACCATCTTCGGCTATTATGTCCGGGATCCCAGGGAGTACGGGGTGGTGGAGTTCGACGAGAGCGGGAAGGCCCTCTCCATCGAAGAGAAGCCGGAGAAGCCCAAGAGCAATTACGCGGTGCCGGGCCTGTACTTCTACGACAGTGACGTAGTAGAAATCGCCAGGAACGTGAAGCCCTCCGCCAGGGGGGAGCTGGAGATCACCAGCGTGAACAATGAGTACCTGCGCAGGGGGACGCTGCGGGTGGAGACCCTGGGGCGCGGCTTCGCCTGGCTGGACACGGGGAACCACGACTCCCTGCTGGACGCCGCGGATTTCGTGGCGGCTTTCCAGAAGAGGCAGGGCCTCTACATCTCCTGCATCGAGGAGATTGCCTACAAAAGGGGCTTCATCGACAAGGAGCAGCTGCTCGCGCTGGCCCAGCCCCTGATGAAGACCCATTACGGAGAATATCTGGTAGAGGTAGCAAATGGACTCTAAGATACGCAGAATGGCTATCCTGGCCTCCATGGGGGTGATCCTGCTGGTCTCCCTCCTGGTGCTGTACGCCAACGGGAATCAGGGCGGCCCGGCGCCGAAGGGGACTGCGCGGCCTCCGGCGGAAAGCTCGGAGGAGGACGCGGGGCAGCAGGGCCCGGGAAAGGGCGGCGTGGTCAACGGGCAGATCGGGGACGATCTGTCGGCATTCCTGAAGGACGACACCTTCTTCGACCCGGAGTCGAACCCCATCCTGGAGGCGGCCAGGGACAATGCCTCCAGGCTGTCCATGATGGTCACCTCCGTGGAGAAGGACCTGCGCATCCAGATCGTGGACACCCAGGGGGAGCTGGTCACAGGGGAGAGCTTCCTCGTCAGGCTGGACGGGCTGGGGGAATACAAGGACCTGGACAAGGACGGGGTCATCTACATCGGCGACCTGTCGGCGGGGGAATACTATGTGGAGCTGATGCCCATGGAAGGATACCGGATGCCGGAGAACGGGACGAAGGTCCGGGTGAAGGATAAGGTGGAGTATGTGGCCATCGACGACATCTCCCTCCTGCTCCTCACGGAGGCGGATATCGACGTGGCCGCGGAGGACACGGAGGTGGCGGACGCCATAGCGGACGCGGACGCCACGGAGATCTCGCAGCTCCAGACCTCCACCGCCAATTCCAGGGTGGGCATAGACGTGTCCAAGTGGAACGGCGAGATCGACTGGGACCGGGTGAAGAACGCGGGCGTGGAGTTCGCCATCGTCCGGGCGGGGTATCGCGGCTCCACCACGGGGAGCCTGGTGGAGGATTCCTGCTTTGCCGCCAACATGCGGGGCGCGGCCGCCAGCGGCATGCCCGTGGGGGTGTATTTCTTCACCCAGGCGGTGAATGAGGTGGAGGCCGTGGAGGAAGCCTCCGCGGTGCTGCAGCTGATCCGGGAGTACGACCTGGACTACCCTGTGTTCATCGACACGGAGGGGGCAGGGGGGAACGGCCGGGCGGACAACCTGGACGCGGACACCAGGACGGCGGTGTGCGAGGCCTTCTGCCGCACCATCGCCAACGCGGGCTATACGGCGGGGGGCTACGCCAGCCGCAACTGGTACAACAACAACCTCCATGTGGACAAGCTGGAGCACTACTGCATCTGGCTGGCAGAGTACCGGCACACGCCGCTGTACCAGGGGTATTACCATATGTGGCAGTACACCTCCAAGGGCGCGGTGGACGGCATTGCGGGGAACGTGGACATGAGCGTGAGCTATCTGCAGATCCCCTGAGCCGGAGCCTGGGGGATAAGAGGTCAGGATATCAGGATAAAAATCAGGATAAGAGACAGGATAAGAGACAGGATAAAAGAGAATCGGATGTAAAGAAGGAGGGGCTTGCGATGGGCAAGATTCAGGTAGAGACATGCGGGATAGAGGGGCTGAAGGTCATTACACCGACGGTTTACGGGGATGAGAGGGGATATTTTTACGAATCCTACCATTATGAGGCGTATAAGGAGGCGGGCATCCCGGAGGTGTTCGTCCAGGACAACCAGTCGGCCTCCAGGAAGGGCGTGCTGCGCGGGCTCCATTTCCAGAAGCGCTTCCCCCAGGACAAGCTGGTGCGGGTGATACGGGGGGAAGTGTACGATGTGGTGGTGGACCTGAGGGAAGGCTCCCCCACCTTCGGAAAGTGGCATGGGGAGCTGCTCTCCCAGGAGAACAGAAAGCAGATGTTCGTGCCCAAGAATTTTGCCCACGGATTTGTAGTCTTGTCGGAATTTGCGGAATTCTGTTATAAATGTACCGATTTCTACCACCCCGACGATGAGGGAGGCATCGCCTACGACGACCCGGATATCGCTGTGGAGTGGCCCATTCCGGAGGGCATGGAACTGATTATGACCGAGAAGGACAGGAACTGGGGCGGCCTGGAGGCGTATAAGAGGCAGATGCATGAAAATCAGTAAAAAAGGCGGGATATTCCTGTTCTCCCTGGCGGGGCTTCTGATGGCGCTGGCCATCCTCATCCACCAGAATCCCGGCCCCAGCGCAGACCCTCAGGAGGAGCTTCTGAAAAAGGCCCTCTCCTGCGGGGTGATCCTCATCGCCTGCCTGGTCTTTGCCAAGTGGTACGAGAAGTTCACCACCATTCCGGTGGAGCTGTACCAGAGCAGGCATCTGATCTGGAAGCTGGCGAAGAACGACTTCAGGAAGCGCTACGCCGGCTCCTCCATGGGGGCGCTGTGGGCCCTGGCCCAGCCGGTGGTGACTGTGGCGATGTATTACATTGTCTTCGACAAGCTCATGGGCGGCGGGGGAAGGGGCGTGGAGGACGTGCCCTTCGTGCTCTTCCTGACGGCGGGGCTGGTGCCCTGGTTCTATTTCAACGAGGCCCTGAACAATGGCACCAACGCTTTGCGGGAGTACGACTATCTGGTGAAGAAAGTGGTGTTCAAGATCAGTATCCTGCCCATCATCAAGGTCATCGCCGCCACCTTCATCCATGTGTTCTTCGTGGCGGTGCTGCTGATCGTGGCGGCGCTCTACGGGTACTATCCCACGGTCTATACCACGCAGATTCTCTATTACAGCGCCTGCCTGTTCGTGTTCGTGCTGGCCCTGTGCTATGCCACCTGCGCCGTGGTGGTCTTCTTCAAGGACCTGACCCAGATCATAGGCATCGCCCTGCAGATTGGGATCTGGGCCACGCCTATTTTGTGGAACATCGATTCCGCGCCCGGGGAGTGGGTGGTGGTCCTGAAGCTGAACCCGCTGGTATATATCGTGAACGGATACCGCAGCGCCATCTATGAGAGGAGCTGGTTCTTCGAGGACTTCTTCTCCACCATGTATTTCTGGATCGTCACGGTGGTGCTGTTCGGGATCGGCGTGGCGGTGTTCAAGCGGCTGAAGCCGCATTTCGCGGATGTGCTGTAGGCGGCCGGAGGACGGACAGGGCAACGGGGGTAACATGGGAAATCAAGAGAGCAAGATACAGGTGCGGGAGGTAGAGCTCCCCGCCATAGAGATCAGGGACCTGGTGAAGGTGTACAAGCTGTACGACAGGGCCAGGGACCGGGTGAAGGACGCCTTCGGCCTAAGCAGGCATAAGGCCCAGAAGCGCCACTACGCCCTGAACGGAGTGAACCTCTGCATCCGCAAGGGGGAGACCGTGGGCATCATCGGCACCAACGGCTCGGGGAAGTCCACCATCCTGAAGATCATCACGGGAGTGCTGAGCCCCACCTCCGGCCAGGTGAAGGTGGACGGGCGCATCTCCGCCCTCCTGGAGCTGGGCGCGGGCTTCAACCAGGAGTACAATGGCATAGAGAACGTGTACTTGAACGGCACCATGATGGGCTTCACCGACAGGGAGATCGACGCCAAGCTCCCGGACATCCTGGAATTCGCCGATATCGGGGACTATGTGAACCAGCCGGTGAAGACCTACTCCAGCGGCATGTTCGTGCGCCTGGCCTTTGCGGTGGCCATCAACATCGAGCCGGAGATCCTGATCGTGGACGAGGCGCTGTCCGTGGGGGACGTGTTCTTCCAGGCCAAGTGCTACCACAAATTCGAGGAATTCAAGAAGATGGGCAAGACCATCGTCTTCGTCAGCCACGACCTGAGCGTGATCAGCAAATACTGCGACAGGGTGTTCCTGCTGAACAAGGGCACGCTTCTGGGGGAGGGCTCCCCCAAGGAGATGATAGACGCCTATAAGCGGGTGCTGGTGGGACAGTATGAGCTTCCGGAAGAGAATCCCGGGGAGGAGGGGCAGGCGGCCCTGGAGGAGGGCGCGCCGAAAGCCGGGGAGGCGGTGAACCCGGACGTGCAGGAGTACGGCACCGGGCAGGCCCGGATCCTGGAGTATTATCTGACGGATGAGCGGGGGGTGCGGGCCCTGGCGATCCTGAAGGGCAGCGAGTTCACCCTGCACATGCGGGTGCGGTTCCAGGCCCATGTGCCTGCCCCGATCTTCGCCTTTTCCTTCAAGGACGCCCTGGGCACGGAGATCACAGGGACGAATACCATGATCGAAAAGTCCTTTCTGGAGAGCGGGGAGCCGGGGCAGGTGAAGGACATCGCATTCACCCAGAAGATGAGCCTCCAGGGCGGGGAGTACCTGCTGTCCCTGGGGGTCACGGGCTATGAGGGGGACAGGTTCCAGGTGTACCACAGGCTCTATGACGTGCTGGATGTGACAGTAGTGTCAGATAAGGACACGGTGGGATACTATGACATGGATTCCAGAGTGACGGTGACGGATGCACCGGAGGCAGCGGACCCTCCGGGAGCCGGTTGAAGAGAAATGGCGGGGACATGGCAGAGAAAAGGATAGAAGAGATCGGAAAAGTAAAGCTGGATTACAGCCGGTATCCCGGGGAGGATTTCTACAGCGAGGGGGCCATGGAGGACGAGCTGCTGGACATCGCGAAAAGCAGGACGGCCGCGGAGTACGAGCGCATCATCGAGGAGCGCAGGGTCTGGCCCATCCTGTACCACCTCTCCCCCCTGCGGGAGAACATCGTGGACTGGATCCCCATGGACAAAGACGCGAAGGTGCTGGAGGTGGGCAGCGGCTGCGGCGCGATCACGGGGGCGCTGTCCAGGAAGGCGGGGACGGTGACCTGCCTGGAGCTGTCCAGAAAGCGCAGCCTGATCAATGCCTACAGGCACAGGGAGTGCGGCAATGTCACGATCCGGGTGGGGAACTTCAGGGACATCGAGCCGGAGCTGCCTGCGGATTTCGACTACATCTGCCTGATAGGGGTCTTTGAGTACGGCCAGGCCTACATGGGCGGGGACAGGCCCTATGAGGACTATCTGAAAAGGCTCATGGCCCATCTGGCCCCGGGGGGCAGGATCGTCATCGCCATAGAGAACCGGTACGGGCTGAAATATTTCGCGGGCTGCAGGGAGGATCATCTGGGCACTTATTTCTCCGGCATCGAGAACTACGCCTCGGGTGGGGACGTGCGCACCTTCGGCAGGGGCGGGCTGGAGAGCATCTTCGGACGCTGCGGCGCAGGGGAGTGGCATTTCTATTATCCCTACCCGGATTACAAGTTCATGACCTCCCTGTACAGCGACGAATATCTCCCGAAAAAAGGGGAGCTGTTCAACAATAAACGGAATTTCGACAGGTCCAGGATGCAGCTCTTCAACGAAAAGAACGCCTTTGACGGGCTGGTGGAGGAGGGGCTGTTCCCGGTGTTCTCCAATTCCTACCTGGCGGTGATCGGGGAGGGGTTCGACACGAAGTTCGTGAAGTATTCCAATGACCGGGCCCCGGAGTACGCCATCCGCACGGAGATTTCAGAGAGCCGGGAGGCTTCCGGGGACAGGGGGCTTACGGTGAGGAAATCCCCCATGACCCGGGCTGCCGCCGCCCATGTCAGGGGGATGGAGGCGGCCTATGAGAGCCTGACGGAGCGGTACCGGGGCGGGCGGCTCTCCGTCAATGCCTGTGAGCTGGCGGAGACGGAAGGGACAGTGGAGGCTAGGTTCGAGTACGTGGAGGGCGTGCCCCTTCTGGAGGTGATGGACGGATGCCTGGAGCGGGGGGACACGGAGGCCTTCCGCAGGCTCTTTCGGCAGTTCGCGGAGCGGGTGGGCTACAACAGCGACTACCCGGCCTCTGACTTCGACCTTGTCTTCGGGAATGTGCTCATCCGGCCCCGGCCGGGGAAGGACGGGGGGCTGGAGGGCTTTCTGGAGGGCGAGTGGACGCTGATCGACTATGAGTGGACCTTCGGCAAGCCCATGGACACCAGGAGGCTGGCCTTCCGGGCGGCCTACTGGTATCTGCTGGAGGACGAGAGGCGCAACAAAATCGGCCTGGACTGGATCTTGCGGGAATGCGCCATGACGGAGAAGGACGTGAAGGAGTTCTGGGAGGAGGAGGGGGAGTTCCAGCGGTTCGTCACGGGGAACCGCTGCTCCATGGCGGAGATGCGGGAGAAGATTGGCTGCGCCATCATGAATCCCCAGGACTGGCTGGACAGATATCAGGACTCCGAGGACGTGAACCGGGTCCAGATCTACGAGGACAGGGGACAGGGCTACAGCGAGGAGGACTCCTATTTCGTCAGGGACGCCTATCAGGGGGACTGGCTGATAGAGCTGGAGCTTCAGGTGTCGGGGGAGGTGGAGATGCTGCGGATCGATCCGGGGATGTATCCCTGTATGGTGAAGATTGCGGAGATGACCTTCAACGGCGAGGCGGTGCCCCTGCACAAGCGGAAGCTCCTGTACGCCAACGGGCGGATCGTGAAGCCGCCCCGGGGGAAGGGAGAGAAGGATAAGAGGGACTGCCCCAGCATCGTCTTCCCCACGGAGGATCCGAACATCAACATCGGCCTGAAGGAGCTGAAGCGCCGGGAGGAGAACCTGCTCCGGGCCAGGATAGAAATCGTGCGGATGCCCCTGGCCATGGCCCGGGATCTGACGTAACGTTCCACAGCCCGGAGGTTTTGCATGGAAATGAGGGAGAGTATGGAAGAGATGGATTTCAGAGAGGCCTATGAGCGGGAGCATTTGAAATGCGCCGACCTGGCGGGCCGGATCGCCGACCTGGAGGCGAAGAACGAGGAGCTGGAGTGGAAGCTGAACCGCATCAAGAATAATCCCCTCTGGAAAGCCAGCAGGCCCGCCAGGGACGTGCTGCACTGGATCATCCGCCAGCGGGACAGGCTGAGGAACTGCGGCGGCCCCAGGGGCGTGCTGCAAAAGCTCTCCTACAAGAAGCGGGAGCGCCAGGCCATGAAGCAGTTCGGCACCGAGAGCTTCCCCTCCCCGGAGCAGGCGGCGGCAGAGCGTGAGGCCCTGTTCCCCCGGATGGTGAAGGTCAGCATCCTGGTGCCCCTGTGGAACAATCCCGAACAGTACCAGAGGGAAATGCTGGATTCCGTCATGGCCCAGACCTATCAGAACTGGGAGCTGTGCCTGGCGGACGGCTCCGACGAGGCCCACGGCTATATCGGGGAAATCTGCCGGGAATACGCGGAAAAATCCGGCGGCAGGATCCGATACCGGCATCTGGATAAGAACGGCGGCATCGCGGGCAATACCAACGCCTGTCTGCAGATGGCCACGGGAGAGTATCTGGGCCTGCTGGACCAGGACGACCTGCTCCACCCCAGCACGCTCTACGAGTATGTGAGGGCTATCAATGAACAGGATGCGGATTATCTGTATTGCGATGAGACCACCTTTAAGGGGGACGACATCAACCGCATGCTGACCATGCACTTCAAGCCGGACTACGCCCCGGACAATCTGCGGGCCAACAACTACATCTGCCATTTCAGCGTCTTCTCCAGGAAGCTCCTGGACGGGGAGGAGCTGTTTCGGCCCAAATTCGACGGCAGCCAGGACCACGACATGATCCTGCGGCTCACGGACAACGCGGAGAGGATCGTCCATGTGCCCAGGCTCCTGTACTATTGGCGGAGCCATGCGGGCAGCGTGGCGGCGGGAATCGACGCCAAGCCCTACGCCATCGAGGCGGCCAAGGGGGCGGTGGCGGAGCACCTTGGGAAGCATGGCTATGAGCATTTCAAGATCGAGAGCACCAGGGCCTTCGAGACCATCTTCCGCATCCGCTACAATATTATCGGCACACCGAAGATTTCCATCGTCATAGCCAACAAAGACCATGGGTCAGACCTGCGCCGGTGCGTCACCTCCATCCTGGAGAAATCCACCTATGACAACTATGAGATCGTCATCGTGGAGAACAACAGCGAAACCAGTGAAATCCGGGAATACTACAGCCAGCTGCTGGGGTATGGCTGCGATGTTCCGACAGAGCCCGGCGATGCCGGCCAGAAGTCCCATTCGGAGACGCACACAGAAAAAGAGAGGATAAGCGGGTCCAGGCAGGAAGAGGAAAGCAATCCCCAATCTCTGCGGAGGGATGGCCGATTGCCAGATAGGGAGACATTGCGCAGCCGGGACGGAAAAATCGCGATCGTCACATACAGAGGGGAATTCAACTATTCTGCCATCAATAACCTGGGCGTGGAGCAGTCGTCAGGCGAATATATACTGTTGCTGAACAACGACACGGAAGTCATCACCGTCAACTGGATGGAGGAGCTTCTGATGTACGCCCAGCGGGCCGACGTGGGGGCCGTGGGGGCCAAGCTCTACTATCCGGACAAGACCATCCAGCACGCCGGGGTGGTGATCGGGCTGGGGGCCCACCGGACGGCGGGGCATACCCATTACAGGCAGCACCGCCAGAACCTGGGCTACATGGGGCGGCTGTGCTATGCCCAGGACGTGACCGCTGTGACAGGGGCCTGCCTGCTGGTGAAAAAGGAACTGTACCTGGCGGCGGGAGGCCTGGACGAGGACTTCGCGGTGTCCCTGAACGATGTGGACTTCTGCCTGAAGCTGCGCCGGATGGGGCTCCTGAACGTCTTCACCCCCTTCGCGGAGCTGTTCCACTATGAATCCGCCTCCAGAGGCCTGGACGATACCGGAGAGCGGGCGGAGCGCTACAATCGGGAATCGGCTCGGTTCCGGGAAAAGTGGAAGAAGGAGCTGGAGGCGGGCGACCCCTATTACAACCCCAATTTCTCTCTGGACAGGAGCGATTATTCGCTGAAGGTGGGATAAGATGCTTTTTAACTCGGTGATATTCATTACGGCGTTCCTTCCGCTGGCGCTTCTGGGGTGGTTCCTGCTCCAGAAGCTGGAGAATCCGGCCTGGGCTAAGGCATTCCTCATCGGGATGTCGTTCTGGTTCTACGGCTATTATAATGTGAGCTACCTGTGGATCCTGCTGGTGAGCCTTGCGGGGAATTATGCCTTCAGCTTCCTGCTCCGCAGGATCCGCGGCGGGGGCTTCCGCAGGGGGCTTTTCGTCTGCGGCGTCCTGGGGAATCTGGGCCTGCTGTTTTATTTTAAATACTTCAACTTCTTCATCGACAACTGCAATTTCCTCCTGCACACGGATATCAGGCTGGAAAAAATCGCCCTGCCCCTTGGCATCAGCTTCTTCACCTTCCAGCAGATGTCCTTCCTCATCGAGAGATACCGGGGGAACGCCCCCCATTACCCTCTTCTGGACTATGTGTTCTTCGTGAGCTTCTTCCCCCAGCTGATCGCGGGCCCCATCGTGCTCCACAGCGAGCTGGTGCCCCAGCTGCAGGGCAGACAGAACAGGCGCTTCTCCCCGGAGGGCTTCTACGACGGGGCCACCCTGTTCATCCTGGGCCTGGCGAAGAAGGTGCTGCTTGCGGACTCGCTGGCCGTGCTGGTGAACGCGGAGTATGACAACATCGCCATGCTGGATACCCCCACGGCATGGATCGTCATCGTATGGTATATGATGGAACTGTATTTCGATTTCAGCGGCTACTGCGACATGGCCAGAGGCATCGCGGCAATGTTCGGCTTCCGGCTTCCGGAGAATTTCGACTCTCCCTTCAAGGCGGCCTCTGTCCGGGAATTCTGGCGCAGATGGCATATGACCCTGTCCCGCTTCCTGTCCCAGTATGTGTACCTGCCGCTGGGCGGGAACCGGAAGGGGAAGAGGCGGCAGATCCTGAACCTGCTGGCGGTGTTCCTGGTCAGCGGCCTGTGGCACGGGGCCAACTGGACATTCGTCCTCTGGGGGCTGATGCACGGCCTGGCGGCGGCCTTTGAGACCGCCTTTCCCCGGGCGCGCTTTCGGCATGAATGGATGAACCGGGCGGCCACGGCGGTATTCGTCACCCTGTCCTTCTCCGTCTTCCGCAGCGACTCGCTGGAGTCCGCGGCGCTTCTGTGGCGCAAGCTGTTCACCGCGGGCAGCCAGGGGAAGCTGCTGGGCGTGTGCAATACGCTGGTCTTCCCGGAGAACTACGCGCTGCGCAAGCTCCTGGACATGGCTGCGCCGGGGCTGACCAACGGGCTGTTCCTGTCCTGCTTCCTGCTGCTCACGGCGGTGGGCGCAGCGCTGCTGGCGGGAGGGAAGGCAGAGGCCTGGATCGAAAAAAAGGGGCATACCCTGGGCGGCGCGTTCTGCCTGGCCACCCTCTTCACCTGGGCCTTCCTCTCCCTGTCCCAGGTGAGCGTGTTCCTGTATTTTAATTTCTGAGTGAAGAGATGTGCGCCGAAGAGACTTTACGCAATTGCCGGTCACGGCAATTTAAGAGCCATCGCGCAGCGAGTAAAGTCCCGAAGGCGCACGAGAGGAAATTTTATGAGAGCCCTTCCGAATAAAATTTGCTCTCAAAAGTGTGCGCCGAAGAGACTTTACTCTTTAGAGCCATCGCGCAGCGATTTTAAATAGGAGGTGATGGGATGGACGGAAACAGGAAGAAGGGGCTCAGGCGCCTCCTTCTCTTCATCGCGGCGGAATTTCTCCTGGTGGCCCTGATCGTCTGGCTGTTCGACCCTTTCTACCAGTACCACAGCCCCTTCTTCGGCATGGAGGCCGTGCTCAACGACAGGGACAACCAGATGCCGGGCACAGTCCGGAACTTCTCCTATGACAGCGTGCTGATGGGCTCCTCCGTGGCGGAGAACTTCGACAGCTCCTTCCTGGACGGGACATACGGCTGCAGGACGCTGAAGATCATCCGCGCCTCGGGCTCCGTGGCGGATCTCCTCTATTATCTGGAAATGGCCCAGGAAAGGGGGGAGCTGCGGAACGTGTTCTGGTGCCTGGACATCCCGGCCCTGGAGGCTTCCACGGAGGTGACGCTCAGGGGCGGCGACACGCCGGGCTACCTCCACACGGCAAGCATCCTGGACGACCTGCCCTATCTCTTCAATAAAGAGATCCTGCTGGAGCGCATACCGGCCATGCTGGCCTATTCCCACGCGGGCATCAATACCGGCGGACATGCCTACGACTGGTCAAGGGGCAAGGAATTCGGCGCCGCCCAGGCCATGCGGGCCTATGACCGGGCGGGCATCGTGCTGGAGGGGGAGCCCCCGGACAGGGATTTCTCTGACAAAAAGGGCCTGATCGGGGACAATGTGGCGCTCCTGACAGAGCAGGTGTCATCCCATCCGGAGACCACCTACCGTTTCCTGATTCCCCCCTTCTCCATGCTGTGGTGGGACTGCGCCTACGTGAACGGGGAGCTGGAGGAGCGGTTCTATGCCCTGGACAGCGCCGTGACCGCACTGCTTCGCTTTGAGAACGTGGAGGTGTACTGCTTCCAGCAGGAAGACTGGATTGTCTGCGACCTGGACAATTACATGGACATGGTGCACTACGGCCCTGAAGTCAACCAGTACATGCTGGAGCGGATGGCCGCCTGCGGGAACCGGGTGGAGCCTGAGGACTGGGAGGCCGTGCTGGCGCAGCTGCGGGAGCTGGCGCGGCGGATTTCCCAGGAGGAAATCTACCGCTATTATCCTTAAGTCTTGCTTCCTGTTCTGTTCCGTGATAAAATAAATCGGAAGGCTTTCGATGGATTGGAAGTAGGGGAGACCGCACATGGATATCAGAGATTATGAAAAGATATTAGATGCCATACCGAATACGGGAATCTATGTCATCCGGGAGGATAACCACGAAATTCTATATTTTAACGAACGTATCCGCAGGATGGCTCCCAATGTGGAGAAGGGGACGGCCTGCGACAGGATGTGGGCGAACTCCTGCTCCAACTGTCCGCTGCTGCACATGGGCCAGAGGCAGGAGGGCAAATCCATCATCAGCGACAATGTGCTGGGCACGGTGGACATGGAGGCCAGGCGCATGCAGTGGGAGGGCGGCATCCCGGCCCTGGTCATCACGCTGACTCCCCATATGGACGAATTCAGCTATGTCTACCGCAAGATCCTGCGGGTGAACCTGAGCCGCAACAGCTATGAGGTAGTGAAGTCGGGCGCGGAGGAATGGGCCATAGACAGCAAGAAGGAGAGCTTCACGGAATGGCTGGAGCAGTTCAAGAAAAAGGGCACCATCCATCCGGACGACCTGGACCGGTTCCTGAGCTTCACCCACCTGGAGTACCTGAAAAGCGTGCTGCAGACCGGGCGCAAGCACCTGACCTGCAGCTACCGGCGCAGCTCCCCGGGAGGCTACCGCTGGAACCTGCTGGAGGTGACCCCGGATTCGGGATATACGGACGGGAACCAGACCGTCCTGATCTATATCAAGGATGTACAGGACATGCTCAAGGAGAGCCTGGAGCTGGATGAGACCAGCGTGCGCCTCCAGGAGGTCACCCGGACGCTGGGAGAGCAGAACCTGGGGATATATACCATCGATTTGAAGGACGGGAACGTGAACCTGGTGCGGGAGGGCGGATACAGCCAGGAGGGCTGGAGCTCCCAGACGCTGATGTGGGACGTGGTCCTGCAGTCCCGCCTGATGCACCAGATCCATCCGGAGAACCGGGAGATGTTCCGGCAGAAGTTCTCCCTGGAGGGCCTGATCCAGGCCAGGGACACGGGAATGCATAAGCTGGATATGCTGTGCCAGTGGCAGGCGGGGGGAAGATACCGGTATGTGGCCGTGATCGCGTATTTCGGCAGGAACCAGGGCACCAGGAACTATACGGTCCTGGCGCTGCAGGATGTGGATAAGCGTGTGCGGCAGGAGCAGACACTCTCCCAGCGGGATATGCAGATGGCCGCTATCCTGAAGTCCCGTTTCCACGTGATGACCACGATCCACCTGGAGAGCGACCAGTGCGAGCGGTTCTGGCTCAACGAGAGCGCCCAGCCCCAGAACGGGGGAGCGGGGAAATACACCCATTACTACCAACGGGCCCTGGAGGGTTCCGTGGTTCCCGAGGATATGGATAAATTCCGGAAATACATGAGCCCGGAGCATATGCGCAGCCAGGCGGCGAAGACCCAGGACTATTCGGAGGAGATCTGCAGCTACCGCCTCAAGGGCCCCAGGGAGCAGTGGCTGGAGCAGCATGTGACCTATATCCGCAGAGACGACAATGTTTTAGTAAATGTCCTGGGGCGTGACATCACCAAAGAGAAGCTGGAGGAACAGAAGCGCCAGAAGCTGGAGGAGGAGCAGGCCGGCATCATCCAGAGCCTGAGCAGCATGTTCTTCGCCACCTACTACGGGGATCTGGAGCAGAACCAGATGCGGGGCATGAGCCAGCTGGAGGACGTGCGGAAGCTTTTGGAGGACCGGACGGACTATGACGAGGCCCTGCGGGTCTATGCGGACACCTTTGTCCATCCGGAGGACCGGGCCGACTATCTCTACACCATGAGCAGCAGGAACCTGCGCCAGGTCCTGAAGAAGGAGCAGCCCTTCGTGACCTTCGCCTACCGCAAGATGCCGGAGGAGACGGACACCGACGGGGACGACTTCGGCTGGATCCGGGCCACTGCGGTGATGGCCCGCACCGATGAGGAGGGCAAGGCCAGCGGCATCGTCTACGCGGCCCAGGACGTGACGGAGAGCAAGCGCAAGGAGATGCGGGAGCAGCGGGCCATCCAGGCGGCCTGCCAGGCGGCCAACCACGCCAATGCCTCCAAGAGCGAATTCCTCTCCCGGATGAGCCATGACATCCGCACGCCCATGAACGGCATCATAGGAATGACCAGGATCGCCTCGGAGAATGTGGAGGACAAGGAGAAGCTGCGGGACTGCCTGGGGAAGATCACCGCCTCCGGCAACAGCCTCCTTTTTCTGGTGAATGAAATATTGGATATGAGCGAACTGGAAACCGGCAATGTGGACCTGGTGGCGGACGAATTCCAAATCTCCCGGCTGGTGGGGGACGTGTCCGCGTCGCTCCAGGGCCAGGTGGAGGAAAAGGGGCTGGAGCTGAAGGTCTCCTCCCGGGTGGAGCATGAGGACGTGACGGGGGACAAGGGGCGCATCAGCCAGGTGTTCTCCAACATTCTGGGCAACTCCGTCAAGTTCACCCCGCCCGGCGGTCACATCGGCCTGACAGTGATAGAGCGGGAGGTGAAGAAGTACGGCTGCTGCTTCTATGACTTCATCTTCGAGGACGACGGCATCGGCATGGCGGAGGAGTTTCTGCCCCATATCTACGAGCCCTTCAGCCGGGCCGAGGATTCCCGGATCAGCAAGACCGAGGGGACGGGGCTGGGGATGACGATCGCCCAGAACATCGTGCGCATGATGGGCGGCTTCATCAAGGTGGAGAGCGCTTTGGGCAAGGGAACCAAAGTCACGGTGACATTGCTGCTGAAGCTCCGGGGGAATTTGGGGGCCGTGGCGGATCCGGCCCGGGAGGCGGAGGAAGATTCCGCAGACGCACGGTTCGCGGACAGGAGGATCCTGCTGGTGGAGGACAATGTGATCAACCAGGAGATCGCCATGGAGATCATCGGGGCCACCGGGGCGGCAGTGGAATGCGCCCCCAACGGCAGGAAGGCCCTGGAGCGCTTCGAGGCCATGCCGGAGGGGTATTTCGACATGCTGCTGATGGACATCCAGATGCCTGTCATGAACGGCTATGAGGCCACCAGGGCCATACGCAAGCTCCCCCGCAGGGACGCGCTGTCCATCCCCATCATCGCCCTGTCCGCCAACGCCTTTGCGGAAGACGTCGCCGTAGGCAGGGAGGCCGGGATGAACGAGCATATGGCAAAGCCCCTGGACATCGCCCAGCTCTCGGCTGTCATGGGCCGCTGGATGGGCGTGTAGACAATTCCTTACTGACCGTGAACAGTAACAATTTTGCGGATAATGGTCTGGTATAGTCCGGAGATATATGGTAAGATATGGATAGGAATGCTATCTGCAGGAGGCGCAGAATGCAGATGCAGGGAGGGATCCCGAGATCGTGAAAAGCTGCGCGGAAGAGAGGAGAAGCGAAATGAGCTATATGGACGACTTTAATTTCTGGCTGGAGGACGACTATTTCGACCAGGGCACCAAGGATGAGCTGCTGGCCATCCGAAATGACCAGAAGGAGATCGAGGAGAGATTCTACAAGGAGCTGGAGTTCGGCACGGGCGGCCTGCGTGGCGTGATCGGGGCCGGAACCAACCGCATGAACGTCTACACGGTCCGCAAGGCCACCCAGGGGCTGGCCAATTTCATCCTGAAGAAGGGCACCCAGGGGAAGGGCGTTGCCATCGCCTATGATTCCAGGCGCATGTCCCCGGAGTTCGCCGATGTGGCGGCGCTGTGCCTGGCGGCCAACGGGATCAAGGCCTATGTGTTCGATGCCCTCCGCCCCACGCCGGAGCTTTCCTTTGCCCTGCGCACCCTGGGGTGCACGGCAGGCATCGTGGTGACGGCCAGCCACAACCCGCCGGAGTACAATGGCTACAAGGTGTACTGGGAGGACGGCGCACAGGTCACCGCTCCCTTCGATAAACAGATCATCGAGGAAGTCCAGGCCATCAAGGACTATCATACCGTGAAGACCATGGACAGGGCGGATGCCATGGAAAAGGGCCTGTACCAGGTCATCGGCAAAGAAATCGACGATGCCTACATGGCGGAGCTGAAGAAGCAGATCATCCACCCGGAGGTCATCGAAGCGGTGGCCGACGATATCAAGATCGTGTACACGCCCCTGTGCGGCACGGGCAATGTCCCCGCCAGGCGCATACTGTCGGAGCTGGGCTTCAAGCATGTGTACGTGGTGCCGGAGCAGGAGAACCCGGATCCCAACTTCACCACATTGGAGTACCCCAACCCCGAGGATCCCAAGGCCTTCACCTACGCCCTGCGGCTGGCCAAAGAGAAGGACGCGGACATCGTCCTGGCCACAGACCCGGATGCGGACCGTCTGGGCGTATACGCAAAGGATTCCAGGACCGGGGAGTACGTGTCCTTCACCGGAAATATGTCCGGCATGCTGATCGCGGAATACATCCTGCGGGAGCGGACTGCCACAGGCAAGATGCCCGAGAACCCCGCTCTGGTGACCACCATCGTCACCACCAATATGACCAAGCCCATTACGAACGCTTACGGCGTCAAGCTCATCGAGGTGCTCACGGGCTTCAAGTTCATCGGCGAGCAGATCAAGCTCTTCGAGCAGACCGGCAGCAACCACTACGTGTTCGGCCTGGAGGAGAGCTACGGCTGCCTTGCGGGGACCCATGCCAGGGACAAGGACGCCATCGTGGCGGTGATGTGCCTATGCGAGGTGGCGGCCTACTGCAAGAAGCAGGGCAAGACCCTCTGGGACATGATGCTGGATACCTACGAGAAGTACGGCTATTACAAGGAGTCCCAGTACACCATCACCTTAAAGGGCATCGATGGCTCCAGGCAGATCGCGGAGATCATGGAAAAGCTGCGCCAGAATCCGCCCAAGTCCTTCGGCAGCCACCAGGTGCTGAAGTTCAGGGATTACCAGACGGACAGGATCGTGGACATGGCTACCGGCGCGGAGGGAAAGACCGGGCTGCCGAAGTCCAACGTACTGTATTTCGAACTCCCGGACGACGCATGGTGCTGCGCACGGCCCTCGGGCACGGAGCCCAAGATCAAGTTCTACATGGGCGTGAAGGGGACGAGCTTGGAGGACGCCCAGGCGAAGTTGGAGACGCTGACGGAGGACCTGAAGGCTGTGCTGTAAGGGGCATTGCCCGGAAATGCGCTGTAGGAAATATAAATACATGGAATACAGATAATGGGATGGGCAGGGGGCCAGGGCTTCCTGCCTGTTCTCTATCCGGGGCCATAGGGAGAAAAGGTTGTTTTTTGGAGGAGCGTATGAAAAAAAGAGTGGTAATCATACTGGTAGTGGCCAGCTGTCTCCTGGCGGTGGGGCTGTTCGTGGTAAGCCCGTTCACCTTCAGCACGGGCATCTATGTCGATGCAGGAGAACCCATCATCGTCTTTGACGAAGGCTCAGCGGGGCCTGTGGTCATGCGGGGGCGGACGGGGAACTACCGGACGGGGGACAGGATTCTCATCCTCCATGACGGCACCATGATGCTCAGCTATCCGGCCCAGATGAACGTGTACTTCAGCCTCCGCCTGAAGAAGGGGAAGGCCGGTGACGTGCCGGAATCCGTGCTGGACTCGCTGGAGGAGATGGGATGGCTCCCGGGAGGTGCGCTTGGGCAGAATCAATAAGGCGAATCTGAAAAAGACCATCTATTATATGAAGCGCAACGGCATCCGCAGGACATGGTACGCCGTCCTGGAGAGGCTGGAGGAGAGGAAGCGCCCTCCCTATGTGTGGACGCCTCCCGCGGACCGGGAGCTGGAGGCACAGCGCCGGGGATGGCAGCGGCAGGGCCTGTGCGCCAGGTTCAGCATACTGGTGCCCACATACAGGACGAAGCCGGAATATCTGAAGGAGCTGGTGGAATCCCTCCGCTGCCAGACCTATCCCGGCTGGGAGCTGATTCTGGCGGACGCCACGGAGGATTGCAGCGTGGAGCGGGCGCTGCGGGACATGACAGAGCCCGGCCAGGTGGATTTTGAGGGGGGCGGACAGGGGACCGGAGACCTGACGAATGCCCCCGGCAGGAGCGCGGGAGATGCCGCCCCGGGTATTTCCGCGGAGCCTGGGCCGGAGGATGCGCTTCCCGGCTTTCACAGCGGGCGGATCCGCTATATCCGCCTGGAGCGGAATGAAGGCATCGCAGGGAACACGAACCAGGCCCTTCCCCATGCCGCAGGGGATTACATCGGGCTGCTGGATCATGACGATGTCCTTACGCCGGACGCCCTCTACGAGATGGCGGCGGCGATCGGACAGGCGCAGGAGAGGGGGACCGCGCCCGCGCTCCTCTATTCCGATGAAGACAAATGCAATGGGGACAGGACGGAATATTTTGAGCCCCACCGGAAGGAGGACTTTAATTTCGACCTGCTTCTGAGCAATAATTACATCTGCCATTTCCTGGTGATGGAGCGGGCGCTGATGCAGGAGCTGGGATTCCGTTCAGAATATGACGGCGCACAGGACTTCGACCTGGTGCTGCGGGCGGTGGCCGGACTTAAGGGAAGGGAGGAGGCCATCCTCCACATCCCCAGGGTGCTCTACCACTGGAGATGCCACCCCGGCTCCACCGCGGAGAACCCGGAGAGCAAGCGCCACGCCTATGAGGCCGGGCGCAGGGCGGTGCAGGATTTCGCGGACAGGCAGGGCTGGGCGGCAAAAGCGGTGGACACGGCCCATGTGGGCTTCTATGCCCTGCGGTATGGGGACGGCCCCCTGGTAAGCGGCAGGCCCAATGCAGGCGGCGGCCCCCGCACAAGCGGCAGCCCTTATGCGGGCGGCGGCTCCAATGTAGGCGAAAGCGCCTCTGCAGGCGGCAGCATTTTTGACAGCCGGACGGATGTAGGGGCCATAGCGGGCAGGATTGTCCACGGCGGCAGGGTGGCGGGAGGCCGCCTGGCGGAAGCGGGGGAGCATGTGAGCGCCGCTCTGCCCGGAAGGGAAGGGAGCGGCACAGGCCCGGTGCGGGCCGGAGAAGTCCTGTACCGGAACCTGCCGATTCATTACAGCGGCTACCTCCACCGGGCGGTTCTGCCCCAGGATGCCGCTGCGGCGGATATCCGGAACATCCGGGTGCGCCCGGAGTGCCGGGAGCTGTTTTCGCAGGTGACGGGAGTCCCTTACCGGACGGCGCCGGGGACCGACAGGTTCGATGCCTCCACCCTGCCGGAGGGCTGCGACATAGGCAGGATCAGCCTGGAATTGGGCCGGGCCCTGCGGGAGGCCGGGTACAGGATCCTGTACCTGCCGGAAAGAAGCTATGACGTGGAGGCCTGACGGGCAGGCCGGGCGGGCCCCATGCCTGCCATCCTTTGAAAATCAGCATATACCGAGAGAAAGGAGAGCGCATATGAAAAAATATATCATGGCCCTGGACCAGGGCACCACAAGCTCCAGGTGCATTTTGTTCGACAAGGCGGGGAGCATCCATTCCATGTCCCAGAAGGAATTCACGCAAATTTATCCCAAGCCCGGCTGGGTGGAGCACAATCCCAAGGAGATCTGGTCTTCCCAGCTATCGGTGGCCACGGAGTGCATGGCCATGGCAGGCGTGGGCGCGGAGCAGATAGCCGCCATCGGCATCACCAACCAGCGGGAGACTACGGTTTTGTGGGACAGGAATACCGGAGAGCCGGTATACAATGCCATCGTATGGCAGTGCCGCCGCACCTCGGACATGATCGAGAAATTGAAAGAGGACGGCTTTGACGAGAAAATCCGGGAGAAGACCGGCCTGGTGCCGGATGCCTATTTCAGCGCCTCCAAGATTGCCTGGATTCTGGACAATGTGCCCGGGGCAAGGGAGCGTGCCGAGAGGGGAGAACTGGTGTTCGGAACGGTGGACACCTGGCTGATCTGGAACCTGACAAAGGGCGCGGTCCATGTGACCGACTATACCAATGCCTCCCGCACCATGCTGTTCGACATCCACAGGCTTGTGTGGGATGAGGAGATCATGGAGCGGTTCGGCATCCCCAGGGCGCTTCTGCCCCAGGTGATGCCCTCCAGCTGTGTCTACGGACATACGGACGCGTCCGTCCTGGGCGGGGAGATTCCCATTGCGGGGGCGGCAGGCGACCAGCAGGCGGCATTGTTCGGCCAGTGCTGCTTTGAGCGGGGCGAGGTGAAGAACACTTACGGGACAGGCTGTTTCCTGCTGATGAACACAGGCGGGGACGCCATCGCCTCTCAGTCGGGCCTGCTCACCACCATCGCGGCGGGGACCTCCGGGAAGCCCCAGTACGCCCTGGAGGGCAGCGTGTTCGTGGCTGGCGCGGGGGTCCAGTGGCTGC
>OFGE01000959.1_pt1 | contig 28607 bp, 27 predicted proteins | sample 1521681 | NCBI WGS metagenome assembly OFGE01 (sample SAMEA3504093, study PRJEB24116) | mouse gut metagenome | biome: mouse gut; feature: mouse-associated habitat; material: faeces | place: Denmark | collected 2011
GTTTGAGATTCTTCCTTATACCCCACAAAAAAGTTATTTTGTGGGGACCCCATGTACACTGCGTTTCGCTCAGAATGACATGAACAATGTCATTCGGTGTATTTATTGCATCATCCCGAGCAAAGTTGAAACATCTCGGACTATGTTTATTAAGTGAATTAAAAGGAATCATTTCACTCATAAATCGAAATATTTTAAATATTGTTATTATCTTCTATTTTTATAAAGTTCAAGGGCAGTGGCTAATTGATCTGGGCAACTGGTGTTGCCTCTGCATTTAATGCCTTTAAGAAGACTTATAACTTCGTCCACATTGCGACCAATGGCAAGTTTTGCAACGCCTTGAGTGTTGCCACGACAACCTCCTACAATTGTAAGGTCAGTGATTATATCATTTTTTATGTCAAATAAAATTTCAGTTGAGCAAACGCCTCTTGTTTTGTAAGTATACATAATATTTTCCTTTAAAGTTTTTATATTTTTTAATTATCTTATTTTAACAACTTATATATTTGTTTTATAACAGCAAATAAAATAAAAATTTTAATATGATAAAAAGAAAAAGTGAATAAATGCAATTCACTTTTTTGTTTACTCTAGTAGTTGAGAGTGCAAAAATTCATAAACACTTGGAGCTTTGTCAATCCAATTTTTGTAAAGCCATTTTGCACGAGCTTTGTTTTGCACACAAAGTTTTAGGTCAAGTAGTGGTTGAGCAGGCGTGTTGATTCTTAAAATAACTGTGTAAGAGCCGTCTTCATTCATAAAATAATCACTAAAATAATCTTGCAAACGACGATAGTGGCAACGCTGTTCTTTAACAGTTGCCTTAATTTCATCACGCTTGGAAAGTGGGATTTCTTTGTAAAAAATGCTCAAACATTCCTTGCCTTTGTTTGATAAAGTGTACAATTTATCGTTATTTTTGCTTATGTTTACTATGTGTCCGACTTCAATAAGGTCGACAACACAATCTTTACAATCCATAAACCCAACCCATTTGTTTGCATCACAAATATCAGTTAGGGTATCGATTTTAAGTGGTATTTCCATGCAGTCCATAACAAAAAGCATAATAACTTTGTTAAGTGCTTTGTCCTTCAGATGCATTATTTAATAATAAACTCCTCTAAGCTTTGTAAAAGTTCTTCACAATCATTGTCGTAGATTTCCAAAGTGATTGGCTTTGACAAATCAAGGCTGAAAATTCCTAAAATACTTTTTGCATCAACAACATATCTGCCTGAACGCAAGTCAAGTTCTCCTGGGAAAACTGCAACTTTTTGCACAAATGATTTTACATTTTCTGCTAATTTTAATTTAATTTGAACTGATTTCATAAAACCTCCATCTATAACCGCAAGTTAAGTTCGCTGAAAATTTGCTTTTATTATATTGCGGAAAATTTTATTTTACATATTTAGTATACACTATTATAAGTTATTTTGCAAGAAAAAATTACAATTACTTGCAATATTATATGTTTTATGTTAAAATGTAAAAGTGGAGGTAAGTATGTGGGAAACTAATCAAGAACTTATCAAATCATTTAAAAGTTTATATAAAGAATTGGAAAATGCCAATTTTATTATGTCAAATGAAATTATAACAAAAATTTTGAAGTTTATTACTACAAATGAGCCGTTGTATTTTGCTTATAAACATGCAAGTCAAAACTTTAATTTTGAAAGTATTTTTCAAGAGGTAGCTGCAAATGGCAGATTTAAACTTCCAGATGACGAATACAAAACAATAGTTTTTGTTACAAAATTGCTTTTTGACATTGACAGAGGTAAAATTGAATATTTCAATTTTTTAAAAAACACATTTCCGCGTGTGGATTTGAATGATAGCTACAACGATTTTTGTAAAAGCATAGTTTATCCTTATGTTTTGGCTTTTGAAAAGTTGCTTAGCAAAGCTGATAGGGTTGTTGCAATTGAGGGGGCTGCTCAAATTCAAAAACTACCACAGCAACTTATGGATTTGTTTCAAAGCAATATTGTCTCCGTTTATGACCATCTGCAGTCGGATAAATCTTTGGCAGAGCCTGCAAGGCAAGAGTTGATTGTGATTTTGGAAGGTTTGAGCTATGCTGTTGAAAATGGCAATGCAATGCTCATCAAATCGCAATGGTTAGGACTTAAATATGCATTGCTTGCAAACAGGGCATACACAAGTCAGGTTAGAGCATTTGAAAACGAACTTAAAAATTATAGCATAATTTAATAATTTACCCGTGCGTATGTGCGGGTAAAATTTTAAGAAAAAAGCTTTTAAAACATAAAAAATATCATTGATATTAAAATTCAAGATTTTTTGTAATTTTCATAGTTATAAGAATTGTAAAAGCAATTTTAGTAATGTTTATTACAAACATTTTAATAAAAAAATTAATCAACATCAAAGATAAAACTGAAGTTTTAGCAAATATTTTGCAAAAAATGCAGTGTAAATAGGTAATATATATGGATTATTCTAAACTTTTAAATCAAGAGCAATTGGCACCAGTTTACGACACAGAAGGGCAAATTTTGGTGCTTGCAGGTGCAGGCAGTGGAAAAACTCGTGTGCTAACTCACAGAATAGCATATCTTTTGGAAGAAAAGGGTGTGCCAGGTTTTAATATCCTTGCAATTACCTTCACAAATAAAGCTGCAAGAGAAATGCTTGAGCGTGTTTGCGATATCACTGGCAGAAGTGATGTTTGGGTTTCCACATTTCATAGTTTTTGTGCAAAAATTTTGCGATACGAAATTGAACATTTGCAAGGCTACAACAGCAATTTTTCTATTTTTACGGCGTCTGATTCTGCAAGAGTAGTAAACAGAATTTTAAAAGGTATGGAGCTTGAGGATAAGGAAGGCAAAAATATTAGAGCACACATAAGCAATGTTAAAAATATGGGAGTTAACATTGATGAGTATTGTTTGGCGCTTGGCAGTAAAAACAGCGACCTTATTCGTGAAGTTTACATAAGATATGAAAAAGAACTTAAGGAAAATAACGCTCTTGATTTTGATGATTTGTTGCTTAAAACAGTGCAAATATTCAAGGATTTTCCTGAGGTTAGGGAAAAATATCAAGAAAGATTTCAATACATTCATGTGGATGAGTTTCAAGATACAAACAAAATTCAAATGTTGCTTGTGCGTATGCTTGCATTTAAGCATGGCAATCTGTTTGTGGTTGGCGATGATGACCAAAGTATTTATGGCTGGCGTGGTGCAGAAGTTGGCAATATTTTGAATTTTAGAAAGACATATCCAAATTGCAGAATTTATAAATTACAACAAAATTATCGTAGCACACAAAATATATTAGATTGTGCAAACAAAGTTATTGCCAAAAACAAACAGAGAATGGGCAAAGAGCTTTGGACTGGTGGCGATAAAGGTGTTAAGGTTGAATATCAATCCTGCTATAACGATAAGGCAGAGGTTGATTTTGTGCTTGGTGAAATAAGAAAACTTTGTGATTATAACAATTATGCTTTAAGTGATTTTGCCATACTTGTGAGACTTAACAGCCTAACCAGAAGTTTTGAAGAAAAAATGAATATGTACGGCATAAAATATAAATTGATTGGTGGATTTAAGTTTTATGACCGAAAGGAAATTTTGGATACGATTGCTTATTTGAGGGTGGTAGCAAATCCTTTGGATAGCGAAAGTATTGTGAGAATTATCAATTTCCCAAAGCGAGGAATTGGCGATACTGCTGTGCAAAGATTGAGAGATTATTGCTCTGCAAGTGGAAAAAATATGATAACAGCACTTTTGGAGATTGAAGATAACCCAGTATTGCCAAAGCCAATGAGAGAAAAATTTGCAAAATTCACAAACCTTATTGTGGACTTAATGAGAGCAAAACTGGACAAAAGTTTTGAGGAATTTGCAAAATACCTTATTGAAAAAGTTGATTTTTATTCTGCATACGACATTGACAACGCAGAAGATAAAAACAAACTTGAAAATATTGACGAGTTTATGACAATAATACATGAGTATTGTGAGGCGAACGAGGGTGCAAAACTAGAAGACTTTATGCAGTCAGTTTCTCTTGTCAGTGATACGGATGAGGACGAAGCTGGCGAGTATGTCACTTTGGCAACCGTTCACGGAGTAAAGGGGCTTGAGTACAAAGTTGTGTTTATAGTCGGTTGTGAGGAAGGTGTTTTTCCAAGCAGTAAGGCACTGAACAATCCTGCTGAAATGGAAGAAGAACGCCGTTGTATGTATGTTGCAATCACAAGGGCACAAGATAGGTTGTACCTTACAAGTGCAGGCAATCGCTATAGATTTGGAAAGGTGGAGTATAACATTGTAAGTAGATTTGTTGAGGAGGCAGGATTGATTCAAAAAGATCCAACAAAATTTAATCCAATGCAAATTTCTGAATATGCAAATATCTCAAAAGAGCGTCCAAAGTCAATGCCAAACAATATCAAAACAGACCTTACAAAAGATTTATCTTGCTTTAAAATTGGCAGTGTGGTGGTTCACTCTAGATATGGCGAAGGTGTTATTACTGCTTTGGATGGTAGCACAGCAACAATTATGTTTGGAAAACTTGGCAACAAAAACTTTAATCTTGAGCTTGCTCCAATCAAACTGAAAGATTAAATTGTAAGAATAAAATCATTTTTAACAACGCAAAAAAACCACCGAAAATCGGTATTAAAATTAAAAAAACAGCAAAATGCAGGTGTGAATATGGATAGAATGACTGAATTGGTTGAACTTTTGAATGACTATGCTTACAGGTATTATACTTTGGATGAGCCTATTGTTTCTGATAAGGAATATGATGCTTTGTATGACGAATTGGTAGCTTTGGAAAAGGAGAGTGGAAAGGTATTGCCTAATTCTCCAACGCACAGAGTCGGAGGAGAACTGCTTAAGCAATTTGACAGTTATACTCACAAACAAAGACTTTATTCTCTTGCAAAAAGTCAATCTTTTGGTGAGCTTGAAAGCTGGTGGGCACGGTGCCAAAATTCATTGAACACACAAGATATTTTGTGTTCAGTTGAGTATAAGTACGATGGCTTGACAGTCAATTTGTCATATAATAATGGCGAACTTGTTAGGGCAACAACAAGAGGCAACGGCGTGACTGGAGAAATTGTTACAAGTGGTGCAAAAACAATCAGAACAATTCCTTTGACAATACCTTTTAAAGGGGAAATTGAGGTGCAAGGTGAATGCATTATGCGACTTTCCGAGCTTGAAAAGTACAATGCCACACACGATGTGCCACTAAAAAATGCAAGAAATGCAGCTGCTGGTGCATTAAGAAATCTTGACCCAAAGGTTACAGCTGAAAGACATCTTGATTTTATGGCATACAGCGTAGGGTATTCTGACATAATTTTTAACAGTCAAAAAGAGATGGTTGATTTTCTTGCGCAAAATAAATTTAGGATTGGCGATTTTGTTAAATACAGCGACAACATTGCAGGAATACAAGATTTAATCAATGAGATTGAGGGACAAAAAAGTTCACTTGATTATTTGATTGATGGTGCTGTTGTCAAAATCAATGAGCAAAATTATCGCAATGAATTGGGTTTTACCGAAAAATCTCCTCGTTGGGCGATTGCATATAAGTATGAGGCAGAGGAAGTTACAACAATTTTGAAAGATGTTGTTTGGCAAGTGTCAAGAACAGGCAAACTTAATCCACTTGCAGTGCTTGAGCCAGTTGAGCTTTGTGGTGCAACAATTTCAAGGGCAACTTTGAATAATCTTGATGATATAGCCAAAAAAGGCATTAAAATTGGTAGTAGAGTTTTTATAAGACGCAGCAATGATGTTATTCCTGAAATTTTGGGTGTGGCAGAGGATAATGACGGAAAACAAATTCTTCCTCCTGATAAGTGCCCATACTGTGGTGGCGATGTTGAGGTCAATGGTGCATTTGTCTATTGCACAAACAAGGAAAATTGTGGCGCAGTGCATATGTCAAGGTTAGATCATTTTGCAAGCAAAGAGGCAATGAATGTTGAAGGGCTTTCCGAAAAGACAATTTTGCAACTTTACAACTTAGGATTTATCAAAGATATTGATGATATTTATGATTTGACGGCAGAACAACTAGCACAAGCAGAAGGCTTTAAGGATAAAAAAATATCAAACATTTTGGCTGCAATTGAAAGCAGTAAGAATGTTTCATTGGCAAGTTTTATCTACTCTTTAGGAATTGCAAACATAGGAAAAAAATCTGCAAAACAATTGGCTGATAAATTCAAAAACATTCAAAATTTGCAATCTGCAAGTGTGGAAGATTTGTTGAGTTTGGATGACTTTGGCGAGATTATGGCATTGGGTGTTTACAATTATTTTCAAAATGAAAACAATATCAAATTGATTGAAAATTTGTTGAAAAAAGGTGTGAAAATCGAGTTTAAAGAGCAAAAAGAAGGTGTTTTGACAGGCTTTAACATTTGCTTGACAGGCAGTATTTCTATCCCACGAAGCAAGGCAAAACAATTGATTTTGGACAATGGTGGAAGTGTTAGTGACAGCGTTTCAAAAAATGTAAACATTGTTGTTTACGGAGAAGATGCAGGCTCAAAATTGGAAAAAGCAAAAAAACTTGGCATTGAGCTTTGGACAGAAAAGCAGTTTTTTGAAAAAATTAATTTTGAAGGATAATAGTTAAGTTTGAGAATTATAAATATTTGACTTGAATAGAGTTTGTAATTATAAAAAATGCTATTTTTAAATTCAATTTTAAACTATTGGATTTTAATATGAAAAAATTTATAACACTTTGCTTGTAAAAAAAAATCTTTTGTGTTAGAATATATGCGTATAAATATATAATAATTATATATGTCTAAGTTTTAGGAGTGGTATTTATGTTTAGTATGACTGGTTATGGCAAGGGGGAAGCAGAACAAGACAATCTTAAAATTGCTGTGGAAATCAAATCGGTAAATCACAGATTTTTGGATTTGGGCATTAAATTGCCAAGATTGCTTTTGAGCTTTGAAGATAGCGTTCGCAACCATATCAAAAGCCGTATTGCAAGAGGTCATTTGGATATTTTTGTAAACTACAAAAATACTCTTTGCGAGCAAGAAAATATCACTTGCAATGATACTCTTGTGGAAAGATATTTGCAGATTGCGCAAAATATTTCACAAAAATATAATATTGAAAACAACATTAATGTGAGCAATTTGTTTGATATGAAAGGTGTTATTGAGGAGGATGAAACAACCATTGATGTGGATTTGACACAAAAATTAATTATTCAGGCATTGGATATTGCATTGGACAATCTGATTGCAATGCGTGCAACAGAAGGCAAAAAGATTGAGGAAAATTTGCTTGCAAAACTTGATATTTTGACAGAGGTTGTTGGCAAAATTGAGGAATACGCTCCAATTCAAGTTGAGACATATCGTGAAAAATTGCGTAGCAGAGTGCAAGATGCTTTGGGTGATTTTCAAATTGACGAAAACAAACTTATGAATGAAATTGTTTTTTATGCAGATAAAGTTGCAACCGATGAGGAGTTTACAAGATTGAAAGCACACATTGCTCACTTTAAAGAGATTGCCAAAACTGCAGGTGCCATTGGCAGAAGTTTGGATTTTATCACTCAAGAAATGAATAGGGAGTCAAACACAATAGGTTCCAAATGCAGTGATTTGTCCGTTAGCAACTATGTGCTTACTTTAAAAACTGAAATTGAAAAGATAAGAGAACAAGTGCAAAATATTGAGTAAAATTGCTGTGGCATATATGCAGATTAGATATAGGATTGATTTGTTTCGAAAGTCGAAACAGCAGTTTGCAAATTGCAAAGGCAACCTACACACTATAATCTAGCTTAAAGTTGTTTTGTGTTAATCGTGGGAAACACAACATAAAACACATCAAAAATCGAGGGTAATATGAAAAAAGGATTATTAATTGTTTTGAGTGGACCATCAGGTGCAGGCAAAGGAACATTGCTTGCAGAGGTAAGAAAAAACGGATTTGATTTTGCTTTGTCAATTTCTGTTACAACAAGACAACCACGCAATGGCGAGGTGGATGGCGTAAATTACTTTTTCAAAACAAAGGCAGAAGTTGAGGCAATGATTGCAAAAGGCGAGTTGCTGGAGTCAGAAGAAGTTTTTGGAGAGATTTATGGCACATCACAAAAGTTTGTTGAGGCTAAACTTGACGAAGGCAAAGATGTTGTGCTTGAAATTGACACAAAAGGTGCCTTGAAAGTAAAAGAAAAAATGCCGTCTGCAATTATGATTTTCATTGTGCCTAAGGATTTGGAAACTTTACATTCAAGACTTGTTGGCAGAGGAACGGAGACAGCTGAAAAAATTGCTTTGAGATTTGGAAAAGCAAAAGAGGAAATTGCAAGAGCAGTAAAATATGATTACATTTTGATTAATGATAAAATTGAGGATTGTGCAGAGCAATTTGTTGAAATAATTAATTCAGAAAAACTTAAGGTTGCAAGAGAGGAAAATCAACAACTTATTGAAAGTTTTAAATAATTTTACAATAAACGCCAAAAAACAGGCAAATTGAATATATTTTTTAGGAGGGTATGCTTTATGATGATAGAGCCACCAATTGACAAATTAATTAAAAAGGCAGAGTGCAGATATGCTTTGGTTATGGGTGTTGCAAATCGTGCAAAACAACTTGTAACTCAAGAGGCTGATTATTTGGAAAGTACACACCAAAAACCAATCAGCGTTGCTGCAAAAGAAGTTTACGAAGGCAAAGTCGTAATTTCAAGGCATCACTAATGCTTAGCGATAAGAATATTGTTCTTGGCGTTACAGGTGGCATTGCTTGCTATAAGTCTTGTGACATTGTAAGCAGACTTGTAAAGCTTGGTGCAAATGTTGATGTTATTATGACAAAAAATGCAACGGAATTCGTGAGTCCAAAGACTTTCGAATCCTTGTCGCATAGACCAGTGGTTGTGGATACTTTTCAAAAGATTGAAAATTTTGAAATAGAGCATATTTCACTTGCAAACAAGGCAGATTTGTTTTTGATTGCACCTGCAACATACAATGTTATTGGCAAAATAGCATCTGGCATTGCAGACGATATGCTGACAACAACCATTGCTGCAAGCAAACGAGCAATAAAAGTTATTTGCCCTGCAATGAACACAAATATGTACACAAATGAAGTGTGCGTGCAAAATCTTGAAAAACTGAAAACACTTGGTTTTAATGTGATTGAGCCAATCAGTGGCAGACTTGCTTGTGGAGATATTGGCACTGGCAAAATGCAAGAGCCTGCCGACATTGTGAGCAAAGTTTGTGAACTATTGTGTGGAAAGCAAGAGCTTGCCGGAAAAAGTGTGCTTATCACTTGTGGTGGCACGGAAGAGGCTATTGACGCTGTGAGAGTGATAACAAATCACTCAAGTGGAAAAATGGGACTTGCTATTGCAAACGAGTGCAAAAGGCGTGGTGCAAACATTATTTTGGTTGCTGGCAATGTCAGTGTGGATTTGTCAAAGTACACAGATTGCATTAAAGTTAAATCAACATTGGAAATGTATGATGCTGTGCTTGCCAACTGCCCAAAAGCTGATTACATCATTATGGCAGCAGCACCAAGCGATTACAGAGTGAGTGAAGTTGCTTCTCACAAAATAAAAAGTGAAAAATTGACATTAGAACTTGTGAAAAATCCTGATATTGCAGCAGCAGTTGGAGCAATTAAACAAGATAAAAAACTTGTGATTTTCAGTGCAGAAACTGAGGACTTAATTGCAAATGCAAAAAGTAAATTGCAACGCAAAAATGCTGATATGGTTGTTGCAAATGATGTGACAAAAGAAGGCGCAGGATTTAATGTGGATACAAATATTGTCAGCATTATTAGTGGAAACAAAATTGAAAACTTTGGCAAAATGACAAAGGCCGAAGTGGCAAAAATTATTGTTGACAAAATGCTTGCTTTATAAAAAATAAAAATTGTTTGCTTTTATGAATAATTTTTTGAAATATGTTTATGACAATATAGCAAAATATAGTTTACCAAAAGTGGTAAAAACAATTTGTTGTTGCGATGTTAATTTTTACACAACAAACAAATAAAAAAGTTGAAAATAGGTTATGATTGCAAAGGTAATTGTTGATATTTCTAACAGTGAAGTTGACAAAATATTTGATTATTTGATTCCCTCAAATTTTGAGCTGGCAGTGGGCGATAGAGTGCTTGTCCCATTTGGTAGCAGAAGTATTGAGGGCTTTTGCATAAAAATAACCGAATATTCCGATGGTAAATTCAAACTTAAACCTATACTGAAAAAATTGGATAACAAACCACTTATAAAAGCTGAAATGTTGCAACTGGCAGAGTTTATGCGATCAAAATTTTATCTTAGATACGCCGATGTGCTAAGGCTTTTTATTCCTTCAAAACTGCGTGGCAACAAAGTCAAAGTTTTGGAAAGGGAATATTGCGTGCTGGCAAGCAAGGATATCAATGCACTTAAGTCAAGGATAAGTCCAAGGGCAAAAAGTCAGCTTGCAGTTGTGGATAGGCTTGCTGGTGGTGGCGAATATCTTACAATTTTGAACACGGAATTTTCACCCAGTGTTATAAACAGTCTTGTGGAAAAAGGCGTGATTGTAAAATCAAAACAAGAGGTGCTGAGAAGACCTGCAAGTGATGTGGAAAATGGTGCTAACAAAGTTGTGCTTACAGACACCCAAAAAAATGCCATTGCTGAAATAAACAATTCAGATAAAGATATTGTTTTGTTGCATGGGGTTACTGGCTCTGGCAAAACTGAAGTTTATATGTCCTTGATTGAAAATGCTTTAAAGCAAGGCAAATCAGCAATTGCACTTGTGCCAGAAATTTCTTTGACACCACAAATTATGCGTGTTTTTCGGTCGCGTTTTGGGGATGACATTGCAATGTTGCACAGTGGACTTTCTGATGGCGAAAGATATGACGAATGGCGCAGAATTTATGATGGAGATGCCAAAATTGTTGTTGGTGCAAGGTCAGCGATATTTGCACCTGTGGAAAATTTGGGTGTGATTATTGTTGATGAGGAGCACGACAGCAGTTACATTAGTGAATCTAATCCAAGATTTAGGACATTGGAAGTTGCAGAGTTTAGGGCAAAATACAATGATTGCAAAGTTGTGCTTGGCAGTGCAACGCCAAGTGTGGAAAGCTATAATGCAGCAAAATGTGGCAAAATCAACCTCGTGGAAATGAATAAGCGCATTTCAAAAAATGGAATGCCAAATATTCAAATCGTGGATATGGCACAAGAGCTTAGAATGGGCAATTTTTCTGTTTTCTCAAATGAGCTTAAGCAAAAAATGCAAGATACAATCAATGCTGGTAATCAAGCAATGGTGTTTATCAATCGCAGAGGGTATGCGTCTTATATGCAATGCAAAAGCTGTGGATATATTGCAAAATGCAGTGATTGTGACATTGCACTGACTTATCACAAAGAAGACAATATGCTAAAATGTCACTATTGTGGAAAAAGATTTAAGCCACTTGATATTTGCCCAAACTGCCATAGCGAAAGCATAAAGCAAGGCAAAATTGGCACAGAAAAGGTTGTTAAAGAATTGCAGGAGCTTTTGGGCGAAGATATCAAAATTTTAAGAATGGATAATGACACTACAACAACAAAAACGGCTTATCTTGACATTTTGGGAGCATTTCGCAGGGGCGAGGCACAAGTGTTGGTTGGAACACAAATGATAGTGAAAGGTCACGATTTTCCAAATGTCACATTGGTTGGTGTGCTTGATGCAGATATGAGTTTATATTTCAGTGATTATCGCTCGTGTGAGCGTACTTATCAGCTTATTACTCAAGTAGCAGGCAGAGCAGGCAGAAAGGACAAGCTTGGAGAAGTTGTCATTCAAACTTATTCGCCAAAGCATTACCTTTTCAACTTTGTGAAAAACTATGATTACAAAGGCTTTTTTGATAAGGAATTAAATACAAGGCAAGTTACAAATTTTCCACCATTCACAACAATTGTAAGAGTGCTTGCAACCAATGAAATTGAGGAAAAAAGCTTGAATTGTACAAAAAAAATATATGATAATTTAAAAGAATTGCGTGCAGAATATGGGCAGGAATTTGTTTATATGCAAGCAATGAAATCACCAATAAACAAAATTCAAAATAAATATCGTTTTCAAATTGTGCTCAGAATCAAGCGTGGCTTTGAGGATGAAATCATTGGAAAAATTTATGATATTGTGGATAAAAATAAGCAAGGCAACAGCGTTTTTGTGGAGATTAACCCACAAAGTATGAGTTAAAAGGAGAAATATTATGGCAATCAGAGATATTGTGAAAGACGGAGATCCAATTTTAAGGAAAGTGTGCAGACCTGTTGAAGTTTTTGACGAAAAACTTGGCAAGTTGCTTGACGATATGAGAGAAACTATGAAAAAGGCAGACGGCGTTGGATTGGCTGGACCTCAAGTTGGCATTTTAAGGCGTGTGGTTGTGATTGAAGTTGGCGATTTTTATGTGGAGCTTATCAATCCAGTTATTGTTGACTTTTCTGGCGAACAAATTGGGCCTGAAGGTTGCCTTAGTGTAGAAGGAAAAAATTGCCTTGTCTCTCGACCAAATTATGTAAAAGTTAGATATTTTGACAGACATGGCAAGCCAATGGAACTTGAGTGCGAAGAGCTTGCAGCTCGTGCAGTTTTTCACGAAACAGATCATTTGGAAGGTGTTTTGTTTTATGATAAGGAATATAAAGGTAAAGTTAAAAGAAGAAAATAATGTTTGCCTATTATCAAACATTTTAAATAAAGGATTTTTTTAATATATGAAGTTGATTTTTTTAGGGACACCTGATTTTGCAGTGCCAAGTTTGATGAAAATTGCACAATCTGAACATGAGATTTTGGCTGTTGTAACTCAGCCCGATCGCCCACGCAACAGAGGAGTAATGACTTTTTCTCCTGTCAAAGAGGCAGCTTTAAAACTTGGCTTGAAAGTGTTGCAATATGACAGAATAAGCCGTGAGGGTGTGGATGATTTGAAAGCATTGGCACCTGATATAATGGTTACTTGTGCATTTGGGCAAATTTTGAGTAGAGAGATTCTTGCTCTGCCAAAGTTTGGTGTTATTAATGAGCATGCAAGTTTGTTGCCAAAATATCGTGGTAGCAGTCCTATTCAATGGTGCGTTATCAATGGCGAAAAGCAAACTGGCGTTACAATTATGAAAACTGCATACGAGGTGGATAGTGGTGACATTTTGTTTTCTGACATCACTGATATTGAGGAGAATGAAACTGCTAGCGAATTGTTTGCCAGGCTTAGCCTTCTTGCAGCTGATAGCATTATAAAAGCATTGGATATCATTGCAAGTGGCAATGCAGTTTATACACCACAAAATCATAATGAGGCAACTTTTTGCAAAATGCTTTGCAAGGCAGATGGCAAAATTGATTGGTCAAAAAGTGCAGTGCAAATCAAAAATTTTGTCAGAGGAATGAATCCTTGGCCGTGTGCTTTCACTTCGCTTGATAATATGGTGTACAAAATTCACAAAGTAAGCATTGTGGATTGCAATTTGAAAGGAAAAGTGGGCGAAATTGTAAGCAGTGATAAAAACGGATTGATTGTGGCTTGTGGCAAAGGCTTTTTGAGCATTGATGTCATTCAAGCACCAAATGCAAAAAAAATGTGTACAAAAGATTATTTGTTGGGACACAAAATTTCAACTGGCAGTGTTTTTGAATAATCATATTTTAATTTAAATTGACTTAAGTTTTGTAAATGGATTAAATTATATTTTACTATAAGTTTAGGTAAAAGACAATATTTATACATTAAAATTTTTTATATAGGATTATAGTTAGGAGAGCAAATGAACAAAGATTTCAGGTTGGCTTACGACATTTTGGATAAAGTATTTCGTGACGAAGCATACAGCAATGTGTTGCTTACTGAAGTGCTTGATAAGGCTGACAATCGTGCACTCCTGACAAAACTTGTTTATGGAACTTTGGAAAAAAATATCACTCTTGAATATTATATTTCTGAGCTTTGCAACATCAAGCCAAACAAAAAAATAAGCACTATTTTAAAACTTGGATTGTTTATGCAAAAATTTATGGATAGTATTCCACCATATGTTATAGTAAATGAAATGGTAAATTTGACAAGTTATATCAAAAAATCTGAGTTGTCAGGTTTTGTTAATGCCACTTTAAAAAAGGCTATGGAAAAGAATTTTGTTTTGCCAAAGGATGAAAAAATGGCTTTGTCTGTTCAATATAGCGTGCCATTGTGGCTTGTAAAGTGCTTGTTCAAACAATATAAAAAAGATGGTGCCATTAGCATTTTGAGTGCTGGAACTTTTGATTCTGAACATATAAGAGTAAACAACAGAAAATGTGACAATGAAAAATTGCAAAAGTTGCTCAAAGAACTTAATGTTGACTTCAAAGACAGTGGCTATGGTGGCTATTTTGTCAAAAACAGTAAGCAAATAAGGGAGCTTTTTGACAAAGGTTTGATTACATATCAATCTCCATCAAGTATGCTTGCTGTCAAGTCCTGTAGCGTGAAAAATGGAGATGTTTGTCTTGATATGTGTGCAAGTCCGGGTGGTAAATCGGTATATCTTAGTGAGCTTGCTCAAAACTTGTCAATAATTTCTTGCGATATTTACCCTGCAAGAGTGGAAAAAATCAAAGAATACGCTGCACGAATGGGTGCAAAAAATATTCGTGCAATTCAAAAAGATGGATGCGTTTTTTGCGAGGAGTTTGCAAACAAATTTGATTTGGTGCTTTGTGATAGCCCCTGTAGTGGCTTTGGTGTTGCACACAAAAAGCCTGATATATATTTGAACAAAAGCTATGATGATATTGTCAAACTCAGTGAAATTCAATATAAATTGTTGAATAATGCTATTAATTATGCAAAAGTTGGTGGGCATATTGTTTATTCAACTTGCACAATTTTAAGGGAAGAAAATTACAACATTGTTGGTAGAATTTTGAAGGAAAGACAAGATGTTAAACTTGAGAGGATAGCTGTTAATATTGAAAATGACGGGTTTATTCAACTTTTGCCTGATGGAAATGGTTTGGATGGATTTTTTATTGCGAGGTTAATAAAATGTTAAACGCATTAGATTTTGATATAAATGATTGGAAAAATTACCTTGCAGAAAATGGCGAGCCTTCATTTAGGGCAAAGCAAATTTTTTCTTGGTTGCACAAAGGTTGTAGATTTGACAAAATGTCAAATTTGCCAAAAAAATTGCAAGGCAGTCTTGCTGAAAATTTTTGTGAAAATTCAGTTAGCATTTACAAAAAACTTGTTTCAGAAAAAGATGGCACAAGGAAATATATTTTTTTATTGCCAGACGGAAATATTATTGAAGGCGTTTTGATGTCATATAAGTATGGCAATACAATTTGCATAAGCACGCAAGTTGGTTGCCGTATGAATTGCGCATTTTGTGCCTCTGGTCTTGATGGATTGATAAGAAATCTTACAGCTGGTGAAATGGTGGGGGAAGTTCTTGCAGTAAACAACGATTTGGGTGGTGGCGAGCGAAAAATAACCAATATTGTGCTTATGGGCAGTGGCGAACCACTTGACAATTATGATAATGTTGTCAAATTTATCAAAATGATAAGCGATGAAAACGGAATCAACATAAGCAAAAGAAATATTTCTTTGAGCACTTGTGGGCTTTGTGACAAAATTTATAAGCTTGCTGATGAGTTGGGGGGCGTGACTCTTACAATTTCTTTGCACGCATCAAATGACGAAATTCGCAGTCAAATAATGCCAATCAACAAAGCGTACTCTGTAAATGATATCCTTAAAGCCGTTAAATATTATTTCGACAAAACTGGCAGAAGAATTATTTTTGAATATTCAATGATCAAAGGTGTCAATGACAGCATTGCCTCAGCAAAGCAACTAAGCATTTTGCTGAAAGGTTTGCCTTGTCATGTCAACTTAATCAATCTGAATTATGTGAAAGAAAAAGGACTTCAATCCAGTGGCAAGCAACCAGTACAAGCTTTTTTGAGTGTGCTTGAGCAAAATGGCATTTCAGCAACAATAAGGCGAACTATGGGCAGTGATATTGATGGTGCTTGTGGTCAACTTAGACGAAAAATTTTGAGCGAAGAAAATAAACTGTAATTTATTGCAAATAAGTTGTTAAACATTGAACAACAATTTTGAATATCAAGAATATTATAAATTCATTAAGGCATTAATTTGTAATATTAATTGATAATATGGAGCAAAATGAAAGATAAAACTATTAGATTAGGACAAGTTATTAAAGGCGTTGGAGGCAATTACAATGTGCTGTCTAGCGGCGAAATTATAGTTTGCAATGGTCGTGGCAAACTAAGGCTTGACGGCGATATTTTTATCGGCGATTATGTGGAGTTTTGTCAGTTTGCAAACGGAAAAGGTGCTATCGAAAAAATTTTGCCACGAAAAAACAAAATTACAAGGCCGTATATCACAAATATAGATATGATTGTCATTTGCATTGCTCCAAGTCCTCGTCCAGATTTTTATTTGGTGGACAAATTGCTTATAAATTGCATTAAGCAAAACATTACTCCTGTTTTATGCGTGAACAAAACTGATTTGATGGATAGTGATTTTAAGCGAAATGTTGAAATTTCTTATCATAATTTGTGTGATATTTGCTATGTAAACGCCATGTCAGGGCAAGGGATTGATAAGCTTATTGAGCTTATGTCTGACAATTATGTTAGCATGGCAGGGCAATCTGCAGTTGGAAAATCTTCTATCATAAATGCCATTGTTGGTCATCAAATGTTGCAAACAGGTGAACTTTCAAGAAAAGTTGAGCGAGGCAAACACACAACAAGAAATGTGGAAATTTTTGATATCGGACACGGAATAAGGCTAGCGGATACCTGTGGTTTTTCTGTGCTGGAAATTGAAAATATCAATCCGGATGAACTTTCCACTTATTTTACTGATTTTGACGATTTTGCAGCAAATTGTAAATACAATGGTTGCAATCACATAAACGAGCCAGATTGTGCAGTAAAAAATGCTGTGCAAAATGGAGAATTGAGCAAAGATAGATACGATAGATATGTAACATTATACAATGATTTATTGAACAAATGGAGGAAGAGGTATGACTAAATTTATGGTGTCGCCATCAATTTTATCAGGCGATTTTGCTAATATGGGAGAAAGCGTTAAAAAAGCATGCGATTGGGGGGCTGACCTTATTCATGTGGATGTTATGGATGGCGTTTATGTTCCCAATATCACTTTTGGTATGCCGATGGTTTCTGCAATAAAGCCATACAGCAGTGTTCCTCTTGATGTGCATTTGATGATTACTGAACCTGAAAAATATGTTGGTAGTTTTGTGGATAGTGGTGCTGATATTGTAACATTTCATCCAGATGCCTCAAAAGATGTCAGAAAAGGTTTGGATATCATAAAATCTAAAGGTGCAAAATGTGGGCTTGTTTTAAATCCCGACAAGCCACTAGATTTAGTTTATCCATACCTAGCCGAAATTGATATGGTTTTGCTTATGAGCGTGTTTCCTGGTTTTGGTGGGCAAAAGTTTATTGAGAGCGTTTTGGATAAAGCAAAAGTATTAAAAGAATATATTGAAAAAAACAATTTGAATGTGGATATTGAAATTGATGGTGGCGTAAGCAGCAAAAATGCCGAGAAAGTAAGAAATAGTGGAGTTAATATTTTGGTTGCAGGAAGTGCTGTTTTCAAAAGCGAAAATCCGTCAAAAGAAATATCTTTAATAAAAGGCGAATAAAATTTACATTATATATTGATGTACATATCTAATAAATCACATTGCAATCAACATCAATAAATTATGAGCAAATATTTTATGTAATTAATAATTAAACTTTGATAAAAATATGAATAATTTTGATAATTTAAAAAACAAAACAGCAGCTGTTGTTTTAAATGGCGAAAAATATAATGGAAAAATTGACGGCGATATTATTGTCGGCGTTGATGGTGGCTGTGATATAACGGAAAGAGTTGATATTTTTGTTGGAGATAAAGACAGCGTGCAAAATGAGGTAAAGTGTCGAAAACAAATTCTGCTTAATGTGGAAAAAGACGAGACGGACGGAGAGGCTGCCGTAAAATATCTTGTGGAAAAAGGTTGCAGAAAAATCAATTTTTATGGTGTAACTGGTGGCAGGCTTGATCATATTTTGGCAAATTTGAGCATTATGGCTTTGAGTGTGCAAAATGGTTGCCAAGTTGTTGCTTATTGTAATGATTGTGAAATTTATATGACAAATTCGCAATTATCTTTGAAAATTCCTCAATTTTCTACAATAAGTTTGGTACCTTTTACTGATGAGGTGCATATTATATCTTTAGAAGGCGTAAAGTGGCAAATTTTTGATGAGATAATTTGCAAAAATTCTTCAAGGACAATTTCAAATATTTCATCCAGTGACAATATTCGTCTTTGTGTGGATTTTGGTATTGTGATGTTGATTGTAAATAAATGATTTTTTAGCTATTATTAATTTTTGTGTTAATTATGGAGGGCTTATGCGTATTTATTGTGTTGACCCACCAAAGATAATCAAATTTTTCTTAAGAAAAATTTGCAATAAAAAACAATAGAATAATACATATTTTGCAGCAAAAAGTGATTTATGATATTTTAAAAACAGAATGGGAATACCATTCTGTTTTTCTTTTTAATTATGCTGAAATAATATTATTTCTTGAATATAGAAAATTCTATTGTTGATTGTTGTTTTTTATAATTTTAAAATAAAAAAGCAAGAATTAATCAATTCCTGCTTTTTGTTTATTAAATTAGTTGTTTTCGCTCTTTTTCATTGTGCGAAGGCATCTTGTGCAAACATATTCTGTTGTCTCACGACCATTATCATCAACAAGTTTAACTTTTTGAACATTTGCGTTCCAAGATTTTCTAGCTTTACGGTTAGAGTGAGAAACTGTATTACCACTCATTTTTGATTTATTGCAAATACTGCATACTCTTGACATAGAACACACCTCCTATCAGCGTTTTACCTTTAGTATTTTAACACTATTTATCAAATTATGCAAGGAATTTTAAGTATATTTTTAACAAAAAACAAAATTTTGCGTAAAGAATATGTAAAATGGAAGTTTTTAGACAAATGTTGCAGTAATTTGTATTTATAGTTTATTTTTTAGTGAATTGTGCAGTTTTAAACTTGTTGATTTGTTTTGTCTTGTTTGGACATAATTAATAATAATTAAAATTACGAAAATCGGAGAAATTTTGGCTAAGCTAGAAATAAATAGCAATATTTTAAAATTATTTATAAATTTTTTTGAATTATTTTGTTATTATTTGTATATATATTACAAGATGTGAGTACAGAATAAATGTGGTGAAATTTTGATTTTTATGCAAGATTTTCGATAAATCACATAATTTGCTTTTATTTTTACACAATCAGTGTATGTTATAAAAAATAATTTAAAACACTTGATTTAATTTATTAAATCGTGTATTATATAATAAATAAGAATGAGGTGAAATATGTCAGTTAAAACTATTAATAAGTTTGGCAAATTGTGCATTACTGATAATGCAATAGCTATGGTCGCAAGTCATGTAGCTACTGATTGCTATGGCGTTGTTTCACTTGTTTCAAGAAAATTGACCGATAGTATTGCTGGCTTTTTTGGCAGAAAATCAAGTGCCAAGGGTGTAAAGGTTGTTTCTATTAAAAACAAAATTAATATAGAAATTTATTCCGTTTTAAAGGATGGTATCAATACTGATGCGGTTTGTGATTCTATAAAAAGCGCTGTAAAATACAACATTGAAGTGTTTACTGGTATGCGTGTGGACGAAGTACTGGTTTATGTTGTCGGCGTTAGAGTTTAATAGGAGCTTTAAATAATGAAAATTTTAGATATATCAAAATTTAAGGAGATGCTAATTGGCGGTGCTACTTTGCTTGAAATTAACAAAGATTATGTTGACTCGCTAAATGTATTTCCGGTGCCAGATGGTGATACTGGCACAAATATGTCAAAGACATTGACAAGTGCTGTAAGCGAAGTTGACAGCAAAGATTATGATAATTTTGAAGATTTATTGACTGATTTTTCAAAAGGTGCATTGAAAGGAGCAAGAGGAAATTCAGGTGTTATTTTATCGCAGATTGTTAAAGGTATAGCAAAATCTTTGTCAGAGGCAAAGACAATTAATACTAAAGCATTTGCAAAAGCATTGCAAAACGCAACAGATGTTGCTTATAGTGCTGTTTCTAAGCCAAAAGAAGGTACAATTTTGACCGTTATCCGTTATATTGCGGAAAAATCTTCAACTTTGGCAAACAAAAATTCTAGTTTTATAGCATTTTTTGATGCCATAATTGAAAAAGGCGAAGAAATTTTGAGCAAAACTCCAGATATGTTGCCAGTTTTGAAAAAAGCAGGCGTTGTGGATGCTGGTGGTAAAGGTTTGATTTTTGTTTTCCAAGGGTTCAACAATGTTTTGAAAGGCGTTCCAATGGAGCGAGTTGCTCATGATGATGAAAACTCTCTTGAGGATGCTATGGATAATTTTAGTGCAGATATCCACGATCTAGAGAATATTAAGTTTGCTTATTGTACTGAATATTTCATTATTAACCTAAAAAATAAGACAACTGAAGAAGATATTGAAAAACTAAGAGACAAATTGATGGCAATTGGCGATAGCGTTATTGCAATAGGTGATTTGTCAATGGTAAAAGTGCATGTGCACACAAATCAACCAAACAAGGCATTGCAATATGCTTTGAGTTTGGGTGAATTGGACAGAATTAAGATTGAAAATATGCTTGAGCAAAATCGTGCTTTGATTAAAAAGCATGAGGCGAACAAAAAACCACTTGCTATGGTGTCAATTTGTTCGGGTGGTGGCTTGGCATCTATCTTTAAAGAGCTTGGTGTTGACACCGTTATTCAAGGCGGACAGACTATGAACCCAAGTGTAAATGACATTTTGAATGTTATAGAAAATGTCAACAGCGATAATATTATCGTTTTGCCAAACAACAAAAACATTATTCTTGCAGCTGAACAGGCTGTGGAATTATCAAGCAAAAATGTCAAAGTTGTTAAAACTGTAAATGTGCCTGAAGGCATCGCATGTGCTGTTGCGTTTGACATCAATCAAGATATTGATACAAATGTGGAAGTTATGCAAGAGGCTTTTGGCGAAGTTGCATATGGAGAAGTTACTTATGCAGTAAGAAACACAAATCTTGATGGATTTGATTTGCAAGAAGGCGATATCATTGGAATTACTAGCAAAAAGATTGTATCAAAAGGTGCAGAGGTTGACGATGTTACAATGGAAGTTATTGAAAATCTTGTGGATGAAGATAAATCAGTAATAACATTGTATTATGGCGAAGGTGTTACAAACGACGATGCAAATGCTTTGAAAGACATACTTGCTGATAAATATGACGAATGTGATGTTGAAGTTTATGAAGGTGGACAAAATCACTATTTCTATATGATTAGCGTGGAATGATATAAAGCTTATTTTTGTAAGTTTTTATTAATTTGATTATTATGTGGCTTGCTTTATGCAAGCCTGATTTTTTAAGGATTGCAGTGGAACTTAAGGAAATTAAAGGTGTTGGCGACAAAACACTTGTAAAACTGAATGAAATTGGAATTTTTTCTGTGGCTGATCTTATCAACAATTTGCCACGGAGCTATTGTGATATGACAAATGTGAGCAGTCCAAAAGACATTGTGGAAGGCGAGCATATGTTGCTTAAAGTGAAAATACTCAAAGTTTATCCAAAGCAATACAGCAAAAATAAGTTGTGTTATATTAAATGTGATACTATCTGTGAAGATTTGGAAATTAGCCTTATTTGGTTTAATATGCCTTATATGGAATATTCTCTTGCGTGTGGCGACTACCTTGTTTGGGGAGTAATTAAGTATGAGAACAAAAAATATACTATGGTCAATCCTAATTTTGCAGATATAAACAACAAATACAAACTTAAGGATGTGCAGCCAATTTATTCGCTTAAAGGAAAAATCGGAGAAGTTAGCTATCGAAAAATTTTGGAAAATGCTATTTTAAATGCTGACATTGAAAATTTATTGCCACAATATTTTGATTTGAAAGATATTTTTTACAAAATACATTTTGCAAAGTCTGCGATAGAGATGGAAAATGCTCAAGAGCAACTTGCAACATATGAATTGGCAGTTCAGTTGCTTTGTTATAAAATGCTCAGAGAATTGAAAAAATGTAATCCCATGAAAGTGCAATATCCACATTTCGTGGATACATTGTTGCCATATAAACTGACAGAGTCACAAGTGCAAGCCTTGCAAGAGATTGTTGCAGATTTGCAAAGTGGTTTGCAGATGAACAGATTTGTGCTTGGAGATGTCGGCTCAGGAAAAACAATAGTTGCTCATCTTGCAATGTATATGGTATGTTGTGAGGGAGGTCAATCAGCTTTGCTTGCTCCAACAGAAATTTTGGCAAGGCAGCATTTTGAAAATTTTAAAAAAGTTTTTGGAAAGTTTGGCATAAAAATTGCATTACTCACTTCGCAAATTGCAAAAGAAGAGAAAAAAGAAATTTTGGAAAGACTTGCAAATGGCGAAATTGATATGCTTTTTGCCACACATTCTTGTGTGGAGGATAATGTTAAGTTTAATAATCTACAATTAGTGGTTATTGACGAGGCTCATAAATTTGGAGTAAAACAAAAATCTAGTTTGCTTGCAAAAGGGGAGTGTGTGCATTGCATTTCTATGTCTGCAACGCCATTGCCAAGGTCTTTTGCGATGATGGTTTTTGGGGACTTAAAAATAAGCAAGCTTTACAAAACTGAAAGCAGAAAAAGTAATATAAAGACATATGCGCTAAGGTCAAATAAAATTGAAGATATGTTCAAGTATTTTTCTGAAAAATGTCAAAAAGGATCACAAATTATCATTGTATGCCCACATGTAAATGACAATGACACAGAAGATTTGTATTCGGTTAAAAGTGTTTATAAAATGCTCTCAGGCAAAGTGATTGCAAAAGAGGATATAGGATTGCTATATGGCAGTATGAAAAATGCAGATAAAGAGAAAGTTATTTCAAATTTTTATTCTGGAAAAATCAAAGTGTTAGTTTCAACCACTGTGATTGAGGTGGGAATTGATATTCCAGCTGTTGATACAATAGCTATTTTGGGTGCAGATAGATTTGGAATTGCAACTCTGCATCAACTTCGTGGCAGAGTAGGAAGGGATGGCAGACAAGCAGAATGTTATTTGCATTGTATGAGCTATACAATTCCAGATAGAATTTTGCAAATGAAAGAAATTTCTGACGGCGTCGTGCTTAGTGAACTGGATAGCAAAGCTCGTGGTTATGGAGATTTTATCGGTTTTAATCAATCGGGGAAAAATTCTTACAGCAAATATGTTATAAAAATCACTCTTGATATGATAGACTCAGCAAAAAATATTGTTTGCAGTGTGGATACAAATAGTCTTGACCAAAAGCTTTTGAAAAAAATGATGCATAAATATAATTTTTATCAAGATATTGTGTTGAATTAACAATTACTGCAGATTTTGAAATGTTTGATGCCTCTCACAATTACTAATATATTGCATATTTTTATCAAAAAACACTTGCAATATAAAAGACGAACACAATGTTCGTCTTTTAAAATTCTAAGAAAATTTTCTTTTGCTTATGTTAAATGAATAAAATAAATTTTATATAAAATTCAATGTGCTTATAAATTTACATTAAATTTATTGAATAAAATTATTAAAATTTTAAATATGTATAAGCTTTATTTGAAAAAAGAGAATTTGCCCAAACATATTTTTATATTTGGATTTTAATGAAAATTATAAATGTGATTAATAATCTTTTCTGCCAATTAGATAATCAATTTCAACTGAAAAAACATCTGCTAAAAGCCAAAGTGAAGTTATGTTTGGCAATTTTTTGCCTTTTAGCCAACTGCTTATGGTATTTTGCTTTAAATTTGCTTTTTCTGCAAGTTGAACTTGGTTCAAATTGTTTTCAATCATTAATTCTTTTAGTCTTTTTGCAAAAATAATCTCCATTATTACCCCCTGATAAGTATATTTTGTGAAAATTGTACAAAAAATTAATATTTTTTTGTGTTTTTCTATTGATATTTTAGCACTAAGGGGATATAATAGATTAAAATAGCCCACTAGGGATATTTTTATATATTATTACAAATAATTTAAAGGAATGATATGGAACAAAATATACAAGAAAAGCTTTTAATTGAGTTGTATACTTTAAGGGCAGGCATTTCTTCAGTAGCTATTTTAAGTGAGCAAATTGAGCAAAAAAGAGAAATGAAGAATCTCGAATTGACATATCCTGCAAATGATAAAAGTATACTATCAAATCAAACCTCTATTCATTGCACCCCTAAAAAATATTATATTAATGGCAACTTAAATAATAACAATATTTACAATGAGTGTCTATTTAATGAGATAAAAATTTCTTTAAAAGAGAAAAATAAGCAAATAAAAACAAAAAAATATTTTGCTTTTCTCATAGCAAGTTTGGTGTTTAGTGTTGCTTTATTTATTGTTTTTATTGCGTTGACAGCAGTTTATTCTAAACTTTTGCCAGAAAATAATGTGCTGCAAATATTTGGTATCATTGGAATAATTCTGACTTTGTTTGCAGGTTGCTATTTTGGAGAAAGTTTGATTAAAGCTTTTGTAAACAATAAAAAAGTGAATGCTCTTATAGAAAAATATCAAAATTTTTTGGATGAATATCCTGTATATTGTGATTTTGTTAAAAAATTTGAAGAGATAAACCAAAAAAATATTGCTCAATTAACAAAAGATTGTAATAAAATTTTGTTGGTACTAAAAAATGAATATAGCAATTTGATTGATTACAACAAATGGAAATATCTTGATTTTGTGATTAATAGCATTGAGTTTAACAAAGTGCAAAATGTGAATGATGCAATTGCTTTTATTAATGATAAAGAGGATGAAATTTTCAGTCAAAGTGCTACAATTTTGGTAGGCGTAGAAATGCAAAATAAACTTTCATTTGATTGCAATGCACTTTGTGTAGCAATAGATAAAAATTTTGAAAAAATCTCAAAAAATATGGGAAATTTGAGTGCGAATATATCTTTTAGCACTGCTTTGCTTGAAAAAGCAGAAGTAACAAGCTTGGAATTGATGCGAATAATCGAAAGTTTATAGTTTATGTGATATTTTGATTTAGTAATAATGTAAAATTTAGTAAAATTTTTTAATTAATATGGAAATTTTGCATTTTTTGTGTTAAAATATTATAGTAGTAATATTACTATAATTTATTTTAAGGGGAAGTTTATGTTAAAAGGTAAAGTAGCTATTGTTACAGGTGGCACTCGTGGCATTGGGTTGGAAATTGTCAGAGTTTTTAAAGAAAATGGTGCTGAGGTTGTTTTGCTTGGTTCTAGGGCAGAAACAGTGGACAAGGCCGTCAACCAGCTTGCACAAGAAGGAATTAAAGTTGAAGGCTATTATCCTGATTTGTCAAATTTTGAGCAGGTTAAAGAGGTTGCAGATATCGTTGCAAAAAAATATGGCAAAATTGACATTTTGGTTAACAATGCGGGAATTTCAGCAAGCAAGTCCATCGACGACACTTCAAGTGAAGAGTTTTGCAAAATTATTGATTTGAATTTGAATGCAGTGTTCAATATGACAAAAGCAGTAACTCCATTTATGAAAGAAAAGCGTAGTGGTGTGATTTTGAATACAAGTTCAATGGTTAGCATTTATGGTCAGCCATCTGGTGTAGGGTATCCTTCAAGCAAGTTTGCTGTAAATGGCTTTACAAAATCATTGGCAAGAGAACTAGCTCCATTTAATATCCGAGTAAATGCTGTTGCACCGGGCATAACAAACACAGATATGGTGGCAAATCTGCCAAAAGAGATTATTGCACCACTTATCAAAACTATTCCACTTGGCAGAATTGGCGAGCCTAGAGATGTTGCAAATGCCTTTTTGTTCTTAGCAAGCGATATGGCAAGTTATATTACAGGCGATATTTTGTCAGTTGATGGTTGCGCAAGAAGTTAAAAGATAATTTGATTAGAAAAAAATAAAAAACACTTTATCAAATGCTTAAAGTGTTTTTTTTTGATAGGGCAGTGGATAAGCGAATATTCTAATCTTTTGAATCATTTTGAAAAATCTGATAAATAGATTATGAATAAATTAATTGCTGTTATTTAAGCTAACATACAGTTTAGTATAATTATTTTTAGTGTGTATTAAAACAATATGACAACAAAAAAAGTCGGATAAAAATCCGACTTTGATTTATTTTATATCATAATATTAAAATTTCAACAGGTTGTTGTGTAATTTTAATTTAAGCAATATTAGTTCATTGCTTTTTCAACTGCAACAGCAACTGCAACGCTTGCACCTACCATTGGATTGTTACCCATACCGATAAGTCCCATCATCTCAACATGGGCAGGAACTGAAGAGCTGCCTGCAAATTGAGCATCGCTGTGCATACGACCCATTGTGTCTGTCAAACCATAAGATGCTGGACCTGCAGCCATATTGTCTGGGTGAAGTGTTCTTCCAGTACCACCACCACTTGCAACAGAGAAGTATTTGATACCTTTTTCATAGCAAACTTTTTTGTAAGTACCTGCAACTGGGTGTTGGAAACGAGTTGGGTTAGTTGAGTTACCAGTAATTGAAACATCAACTTTTTCAGCTTGCATAATTGCAACGCCTTCGTTTACATCGTTTGCACCAAAAACTCTTACAGCAGCACGCTCGCCATTGCTGTATGGAGTTGTTGAAACAACTTTAAGCTCGCCAGTAGCTTGGTTGAACTCTGTTTTTACATAAGTGAAACCATTGATACGGCTGATAATGTAAGCAGCGTCTTTACCAAGACCGTTAAGAATAACTTTAAGTGGAGTTTTTCTTACAGTGTTTGCAGTTCTTGCAATACCGATAGCACCTTCAGCAGCAGCAAAAGACTCGTGACCAGCAAGGAAAGCAAAGCATTTTGTCTCTTCTCTTAGTAGTTTAGCAGCAAGGTTACCATGTCCAAGACCAACTGATCTTTGGTCAGCAACTGAACCAGGGATGCAGAATGCTTGCAAGCCAAGACCGATTGCCTCAGCAGCATCAGCAGCAACTTTGCAACCTTTTTTGATTGCGATTGCACAACCAGCTGTATAAGCCCAAATAGCATTTTCAAATGCAATTGGTTGAATATTTCTTACGATTTCATCAACATTGATACCCTTAGCAGAGCAGATGTTGTAAGCATCCTCTAAATCTTTGATACCATTTTCGTTTAGGCAAGCATTGATTTTGTCAATTCTTCTTTCATATCCTTCAAATTTAATTTCCATAATCCATACCTCCTATTACTCTTTACGAGGGTTAATAGTTTTAACCGCCTCATTAAATCTACCATATTGACCACTAAATTTTTCATAAGCATCATTTGGAGACATACCTTTTTCGATAGCTTCCATCATTTTGCCAAGATGAACAAATTTGTAGCCGATAACTTCGTTGTTTTCGTCCAAAGCGATTCTTGTGATGTAACCCTCAGCCATTTCAAGGTATCTTACGCCCTTAAGTTTAGTAGAGTACATAGTACCAACTTGAGTTCTCAAACCTTTACCCAAATCTTCAAGTCCTGCACCGATTGGCAAGCCATCTTCAGAGAAAGCAGATTGAGTACGACCATAAACTATTTGCAAGAACAACTCGCGCATTGCAGTGTTGATTGCATCGCATACTAAGTCAGTGTTCAACGCCTCAAGAATAGTTTTGCCTGGTAGAACTTCAGCAGCCATAGCAGCAGAGTGAGTCATACCTGAGCAACCAAGAGTTTCAATAAGAGCCTCTTCGATAACGCCATTTTTTACATTTAAAGTAAGTTTGCATGCACCTTGTTGTGGAGCACACCAGCCAACACCATGTGTAAGTCCAGAAATATCCTTAATTTCACGAGCTTGAACCCATTTGCCCTCTTCAGGGATTGGTGCACAGCCGTGGTTAGGACCTTGTGCCACTGGGCACATTGACATAACTTCGTGTGAATATTGCATTAGATTTCCTCCAAAATTGTATTCAATTTTAATCTATTATAACATACTAGATTGAGTTTTTCAAGTGTTTGCAATAATTTTTTTGCAATAGAATTATTTTTTTTGAAATAAATCCAAATAAAGATAAAAATTAAATTAATAGAAAGTGGATAATATATTTTTTTAAGCCATTAGTTATAGTTTTATTTTAGGCTATAATATATGAATAAAACATTTTTAATGTCATTCTCAAAATAGGTGACTGTTGCTCGAAATGACAAGAAAAGTAATCAAAATTACCTTGTTGAATCCGACCGAAATGTAACAAAGTTGCATTTCGCGATTGGTGTCCGTATAAGCCTAAATTTTTCTAATATTTAGGCGTAAAATCCATATAAAAAATCAGCCGAAAATGTTATGTTTTCGGCTGTTATTTTTTGTGTAAAGT
>OFGE01000962.1_pt1 | contig 28527 bp, 26 predicted proteins | sample 1521681 | NCBI WGS metagenome assembly OFGE01 (sample SAMEA3504093, study PRJEB24116) | mouse gut metagenome | biome: mouse gut; feature: mouse-associated habitat; material: faeces | place: Denmark | collected 2011
AGAAGGAAAAGTGCTGGATGCCGGAAAGCATCAGGTAATCCTCTTCCCTATAGCCCATTAATGATCTCCACATCCAGTCCTGGCAGTTCCTCTGTATCAATATTGTAATCCTCAAAGGACTGAGCCTCCTCGATACCGTCTTTCAGACTGATTTTTACACTGCCATGCACTTTAGCCGCAGAATACTGGCCGATTGCGCAATTGTGCTTCCACCAATATAAATTGTGTACCTGCATGCTTCCGTCCGGCCTTGCAGAAGAAATATCGTTTAAAAACAAAGTCCTAAGCGCCTCTTTCAGTTTTTCCGCGTCTTCTTCTGTGAACCCAGTCTTTTCAGCCAACTGTACATTGATGCTTCCCTTAACCACATAAAGGCCAAACTCCACTCTATGCTTCATCCCCATGGTATCCGAACTTTTTTTATCCGGATTTTTTTCGTTTGTCTCGCTGTTGACACTTTTCGTAATTTGGATGCTCGCAGTAGAAACCGGATCCACGCTGAATGCCGGATGGACAGAAACCGGCCCGCGCACTCCTACGGATACTCCTTCGGTGTCCTTGTCCTCATCCTTCTTTTTATCCTTAAAAGCAAACACCTGGCCAAAGCTCCTTACATCCAGCCATTTTCCACAGGCTATTTTGGCAAATTCATCCTTCTTCTTTTCCTTTTGTGCCTTTGCCAACTCCGTCTGTTCTTTCACGCGTTCGCTCAGGCTTTTGCAGCCATCTGTCTTTTTATCATCTGACTGCACGAAAACGGGTTCTCCCATATCCATCCAGCGATTCCTGATCTTCCTCTTTATACAGACATCAGAAATCTCACCCAGACCGTCATTTGTCACCCTGGGCATATTTCCACTTAAAGGATCGCCGTTGGGATTCGCATTCTTTACGCTCACAACTGCCAAAAAATCAATTTTGTTCTTCAATTCGCTCATTTGCCTCTCCTCCTGCCGCTGCTTCCTTTTCTTCTTTTTTCTGGAATGTCTCCATCTGCGCTTCGAATCCTAAAATCATCCGTCCGTCCAAATGTCTGGCCGCTACAAGTTTCTCCAGTGGATTTTGGTTGAGCTGCTGAGAAATCCGGTATTTTTCATTTTGCAGCCAATATGCCTTCTGTCCCAGCTTTGTCTCGTACACCTGGATCTTACTTTGAACGATAGCCATATATTTATTGGGATGCTCTGCATACTTTGTGAACAGACGCATTGCATTGGTCTCCCGCTTTTCACTGGCACTCCGCAACGCACGGCGTTCAATCTCATGAGCGCAAGCTAACCACCGCCCATAATTATACGGTATATCGATTGAATCCTTATTTATCTCCATACTTCCCACCTCCTTATACTTTGTCCTGATCACAGAACAGGTAATCTTCAGCAATTTATTCCAGTTTGCCTCGCTATAGCACAATGGATGACATGCTTTGGCCAACAGCTTTCTGCTGATATCCTCCGGCACCGCCCTCCCCTCCAGCACACAGGGAAGCAAGCGCACTATCGTATTTCCCAGTATCTTTTCATTGGACTCTATTTTCTTCTTTTTTCCATCTCCTTTCACCTTACCGCCTTTCACGTCTCTCTCCACTCCCTCTGCAAACTCCGCAATATCAAAGATAGAGGGAGCCATAATCCTGCTCTTCCAGACTCCTTTTCGGGCATCATACCAGTCGTATTTCCAGCTATGGGCAAAATGCCATCTCTCCACAGTCTTCATCAGCTGTGCGTATTGTATAAACCCGTATTCCTGATAGTAGGAAACTGAGAGCCGTCCTTTAGTTGTCGCCTCCAGAACCAAAAAGGCGATTTTTTCATTATGCCCTAAATCCTGCTCCTTCCCATATATGGCCTTTTTCAAGCGTTGGGCAAATTCAACCTGGGTATCCGCAACTGCCTCTTTCTCCCCTTCATCCTCGTCTTTCCCCAGAAAGCCATCTGTGCTGCCAAACATATCCTCCTGATTGCTTCCATCCACACCCCACGCAATCAATATCTTATCGCCAATCGGAATCCCCTGCTTATGAATCAGCCATTTCAGTGCATTATGTATTTTCTGCGAAGCTTCATAGCTAATCTGTGCCGCCTGATTTGCCGTCTCGAACCGCCCTGAATAGACGAATCCCCGGTTCTCTTTCTCGTTTGCGGAAATCAGTTTCGCATTGGCATTCCGGTTCCAGATAGATTTAGGATGGTTTTCCGAAACAGTCTCCATCTGCCCGCTAAAATAGCAGAAATCCTTTTCTCCCTGAGACAATGACAAGTAATTTCTGAAGTCTTCCTGGATACTTTTCTCTCTCCACAATTCCAAATCTGTCTGTAGATCCCGCCGAATCCCTAGCCTGACAACCTCTTCCAACCTTTTGTCAAACTCTTTGGATTTAGGTTCCCCCAGGATTCCTGTCCTCTCCAAATCCTGGAGCAAAGTCTTTTTCTCCAGATAGCATAGAACCGTTTTTACATAAGGATTTCCCCACTTTGATCCACACCACATCCGCAGGTTCTGCATATAGGTACAATGGGCTTTCTGATTGTCTATCTTGTAAGCAGTTCCATCGCCTGCAAGATATGTCAATTTGTCAAACAGGGGATGGGGCACCGGATTCTTTCCCGAGCGTCCGGATGATTTTTCAGTACAAGGAATACTGATTTTCTGCCGGTTCTTATCCGAAATGTAAGAAGCGCCTGCAAATTCCCCATTCTCCGTTATCCATACTTCAATGGGCGCTGTGGCCGATATCTGTGCCATCTGATAATTTTCTATCAGTTCCGCGTCCTTCGCCTCATAGGCATATTCATAGGTATGATACAATAAGTCCATCATCCCCATCTGCTACATCACCTCCTGCGCAAACGAAAAGTTCACTTCCGGAGAAAACTGCTTCATAGAAGCCTTTCTGACAACATGTTCTTTTGGACATGCCTCCGGTCTACAGCACTTAATCCGGCCTTTTTCCATCCGGGGATACCAGAAACGGACTATCATCTGATTCTCTCCCGTCTCGTCCGGATATCCGATAGAATGGTATTGAAGGCCGAAATCCATGTCCATGTCATCATAGGCTCCTTCTCCGCTGTCAAAATCCACAGGCTCCACATAAGCCTGGCATTCTCTCGTTCCGAGGAAAATGTCTCTTCTTCCCCCCGCCTTCAGACTGCGCCGTGCAATGAAATAGTGTTTGTTTTCATTCCAGTCCTGGCTCAAATCCGGGCGGTTTCTGTTAAATTCAAAGTGCGCTCTCACATAGTACTCTACGTCCTTCAGATATGTGTACCGCGCCAGGTCATTACCCCTGTCTCCGATAGGCCTGATTCCCTTTCCCTCCATTAGAATGGGCTTCATGATGCGTATCTCATCTACGATCCACATTATAGAAGGTTTCCAATAAACGCTTTCCGTCACACCTTTGATGCTCTGAGGCGTAGGGATCTGAAGACTGCTTTTTTCACCTCCTATCTTCGTAACAGGATCTGTAAACAGAGCATTCCGTCCCCATACCCGATAAGTTATCTCATTTTTCATGGCTCACCCCCTTAATATGATAGAAATCTCAGTGTCTGCTCTTCTTTGATGCCGGTCACATCATCGTAATATCCATCCCGCAAAATCAGGACGCCCGGTATCGGAGACGACACAACAGCCTCTTGATAAGCCTTCAGTTTGTCCGTATAAATATTTACGAAATATGGTCTGGTAGCTTTCATAAAGCTTCTCATTTCATCAAGTCCATACCTCCCCTCTCGCTCTATAAAGTCTGTAATCAATTTCTTTCCTTCTCCATAAGGCACCAAAATCGATACCGTATTTTGGTCAATGACATGGAATTTTTTGCCTGCTGTTTCAAACGGATAGGTCAAGGTGTGCCCGTACTTCCCATTTTTATTGGTATACCGCCTTTTCAGCACTTTGTCCCCGTCATTTGTAAAATACATATACATATTTTTCATCTCCGGGTCATCCTCCAGCGGATACCGCAACTGCTTCTTAATCGCTTCTGCGTCAAAATATTTCCGGTAATAATCCGCCATAGCCTCCGGAGACAGCAGACTATTGTGATATGCTTCGGGTTTACGTCTGTAAGTATCCAAGACCGACTCCGTCTTTTCTTTCCCTGCCACAATCTCAATCATAGAGCCGAGCTTTTCATTCTTTATATTGATGATATAGGCAATCCCCTTATGGGAACTTTCCCCATTACGATTTCCCCTCCCGCTTGACTGGGCTATAGAGTCCAGTCCGGCCAGACTCCGGACGACTCCCTCGAAGCTGACATCGACACCAGCTTCTAATAGACTTGTGCTTACGCAAATAACGGGTTTCTTCTGCTCCAGTAATTCCTTTAAATGCAAAATCACTGCTCTTCTGTGAGCCGGACAGAGCTCTGTTGTAATATAAAGAATTTCCGTCCGACTTTCCATATCTTTTTTCAATATCTCGTAAGTCTGTTTTACGATTTTTTTCGTATTCATCACCACAAGAAGGCTTTTTACCGTCTTTTTCACCTCCGCTATCAGAGCTGCCGCTTCCTCCACGGTATATCCTTCTTCTCTGGTCTTGTCCAAAACAGTCATCCTCTCGAATTGTGCAAATTTTCTGGTAATATCCGGCACAATTTCTCTGACCTTGGTCTTTATTCCAATGGGTAGTTCCTCCAGATTCGGTTGGGTTGCAGTACACAGCAATATGGTGGTGTCACAGGCACGGCAGAGAAAATCAATCAATTCTCCAAACAGTTTCATGGTCTTCAACGGAAGCGCCTGCACTTCATCCATGATGATAACAGAATTTGCAAGGTTATGCATTCTCCTGATATTTTGCGTACCTGATGCATACACTGTATCCAAGAACTGCACTGTAGTGGTAAAAATGAACATTGACTCCCACCTCTCTGTCAGGAGCCTGTATCGCTCTTTCGAAAGGTTGCTCTCCATCTCATCCCCTGTTTCAAATACGATATTCGAATGATGCTCCAACAGGTCTTCCTTACATTCCAGGATATTCCTTACGGCATCTGCATTCTGCTCTATGATGGCCGTAAAGGGCAAGACCTGGATGATATGGCCTGTATCTGCTCCTCTCTTTTTTCGGATATGCCGCAGGGCCATCCTCATGCTCGCCAGAGTCTTCCCTCCGCCTGTAGGCACTGTCAGTTTGTATACGCCTGTAGGCCAATCCCCGGCCTGATAACAGGCCTCGGACATCTCTTCCCTTAAATCCCTGATTTTTTTCTCCGAATCTGTTTTAAGTCTGCGATTATGTAAATCATCCAAATGAGCTTCAAGATGGTTTCCGTATTTTTCCCAGTCCGAATTATTTTCTTTATTTTCGATTCCCTCCATGAAAATTCGGGTATCTTCTCTGTCCGCATCAATCAGGCAGCTGTATAAAAACTTAACAACCAGATGCAGATGAAAGTTTGACAGATTGGACAAGGCCTCCTTCAGGTTCTTCAGCTCCCGCACAGCAGCAGAAAACAGATTTCTGATTTCATCGGCAGGGTATATCTTCTCATATGCCGTCTTGATAAGGCAAAACTCTTCACCATTCTCCTGTTGATAGTTCCTTATCCTGTCCCAAAGGGGAGTCGATGTGTCCAGGCCGAGGTAATCCCGCAGTCCTCCATGGTGATAAGCGATAGCCATCGCCAGGATTTCAGCCATCACCTGCGAAAACGCATCCCTTTCATTTTCCGTTAATTCCATGATATAGACGGCGCCAAAAACACCATGATCCACACTTCCTTTTACCGGAGGCGCTTTCCTGTTGCCAAGTTCATATTGTATGCATTCCTGAAGATATTGCTGGTACGCGCCAAATTTCCCGCTGTCATGTAATAATCCCAGCAGTCTGCCTGCCTTAGGCATATTGATTTTAGAGGCAAAGCCTTCGGCCAGATTGGCTGTTCCATTCAAGTGAGCTTCAACGCTTTGGTATATTATTTTCTTCCCTTTTTCTATTCTAAAGTGCGCTATATCCATCTGGACACATCTCCTCACTGGATTATGGCAAAAGTTTCCCGGAGCTTCTCGAAAATCCTGTCAATCCGGACATGCTCTTTTATCCTGCTCCTACACCATTGCCTCCATATCCATTCGCCGCAGTCCCGTCATGTTACAGAATCATCTTTATCTCTGCATCAGCAGTAGGACAATTGTTTTATCCCCTCCTGCTTTTCTATCATCAGGAATAAGCTGTCCAGCCTTTTGGCGCTGCGTTTCTCCTCTCGCTTCTTCGCCGTTCTGTAATACCGCTTCTGCCGTTCTGTACTCTGTGGCAGTTTTCGGTAATCCTTCGGTGCATTCTGTTTGAATCGATCATGCTCTTTTATGTATTTCAGATACTTCATGATGCTTCCAGCCTCTGGAATATCGCCTTGGCGGTGGAATGGTGCCTTTTCAGCATCTTCCAGACATACTCTCCCGTTCACATAGTTTCTGTGAAGAAGAATAAACCTCTGTTCCCTAATTTTATATATAATCTTCCAGCATCCAACATCCGTCCGCACATAGACCTTCTTATCCTTTAAATCCACATTCATGCCAGACTGTTCTGCATACCTTGCAATACTGTCCTTTTCCAGCTTATAAAGAAAATCTATGCCGTCGCAACACTTACATGGACGATAGCCCTTCCATTCCGCGTCCTCCCAATCCATCTTAATCCGATTCTTCTTCTTGATTTTTCCCGCATACCGGCATTCCGGCCTGTGGTACACCATATCACATGAACTTCTACTCATAATCCTCATACACCTTTGCTCCTTTCCTCAGGTTGGTTTTCTTTAATAGATAAGGATATCGGAATATGTGTCCCAAAAAACGGACTCAATGTCATAGACTATCAAAAGCACCCCCTGCACACTCAACATAAATATGTTCCTCATTCTTAATAAATTGTCTCAGACGTTTGCGAAACGCCTGAACCTGCACAAAAACATGATTCTATTTCATTCAGCTTCTCTATCTGCTGTGCTCGATTTTTATATTCAATTGTTCTTTAAATAGTATGCTTAATTATTGTAGCATGATATATATTTGGATGTCAAGCACCTACTTCCTCTTGTTCCTTGCAATACAAACTCCTTTGCGAAATACTTTTTCTATTTTCCCCTTTATCTTATGAGAGCTTATTACTGACAAGGAATTAATGCAATCTTTTCCCTTCTTTTTCCCTTCAAAGCTGAAATTTAACGCATTTACTTTACCTTTAAGCTTAAGCATGATATACTACTAAGGGTTTCGGCTTACAAAAGCCAATCTATGTCATATAGCTTTCTTTTTGAAAATTATATGTGGATTTAAATAATTGTTCTGTTAATAGAGCGCTCTCAAATCAAACTACTTATAAAACTTTAGTTCGATTAACGGCGCTCTAATGCATTGAAAGATGTTATTTAGTTTTGCCACCACCTTTTAAGATGCGGCAACAAACTTCTGCCGCATCTACTTTTCACCAATCAAATTTTTAATCGGCATATAAATACAGTTAACCTCGTATGACCCGGCTTATGATTTATCATAGCGACAGCGGATGGGAATGAATGGCTTAATGTAATTTATGGACACACCCGTCCTTTCCGTGGTACAATATGTACACCAAAAACAGAAAGGAACATACCAGAGATGAAATACGATTTTACGTCAATCCTGAACCGCAAAGGCATGGACGCCATCGCCGTTGACGCCCTGGGCCACGGCACCGCCCCCGGTGCCCCCAAGGAGGGCTTCGACCCCATCCCCATGTGGGTGGCGGACATGAACTTCCCCACCGTCCCCACGGTGCAGGAAGCGATCATCGCCCGCACAAAGGAGCCTCATTTCGGCTACTTCTCCCCCAGGGAGGAATACCTGGACGCGATCGTCCGGTGGCAGGAGACCCGCAACGGCGCCACAGGCCTCACCAGGGAATGCATCGGCTATGAGAACGGCGTGCTGGGCGGCGTGGTCAGCGCCCTGAACGTGTTCTGCTCCAAAGGGGACAATGTGCTCCTCCATTCCCCCACCTATGTGGGCTTTACCGGGTCCCTGGGCAACAATGGCTACAGAATCGTCCACAGCCCGCTGGTCCTGGACGAGAACGGTACATACCGCATGGATTTTGCGGACATGGAGAAGAAGATCACGGAGAACCGGATCCATGCCGCCGTATTCTGTTCCCCCCACAATCCCTGCGGCCGTGTCTGGGAGAGATGGGAAGTGGAGCAGTTCATGGAGCTGTGCCGGAAGCACGACGTGATGGTGGTCTCCGATGAGATCTGGTCGGACATCATCCTGGAAGGGTATAAGCATGTGCCCACCCAGAGCGTCAGCCAGGATGCCCGGAACCGCACCGTGGCGGTCTACGCGCCCTCCAAGACCTTCAACCTGGCAGGCCTGGTGGGCAGCTACCATATCATTTATAATGAAGCCCTCAGGGACCGGGTGGACAAGGAGTCCTCCCTCTCTCATTACAACAGCATGAATGTCCTTTCCATGTACGCCCTGATCGGCGCTTATAAACCTGAGGGCTACGAGTGGGTGGACGAGCTGCGCCAGACGATCACCGGCAATGTGGACTTTGCCTGCGCCTACATCACGGAGCATTTCCACGGCGTGAAGGTCTCCAGGCCCCAGGGCACTTACATGCTGTTCCTGGACTGCACGGAGTGGTGCCAAGCCCATGGAAAGACCATCGACGAACTGGAGCAGGCCGGATGGGACGTGGGCGTGGCCTGGCAGGACGGAAGGGCGTTCCACGGCCCCTGCCATATCCGCATGAACCTGGCCCTGCCCCTCTCCCGGGTGCAGGAGGCCTTCCACAGGCTGGACAAGTATGTGTTCAATGCCTGAACCTTTTCCCGAGGGGAGCGGCAGGAACGGGAATGCCAAGGCCTGAATACCCGGATTCCCGGCCGAACTGAACAGCGCCAGACAAGAACCAGGCTTTTTGAAAGCCTGGTTTTTGCGACAATCTTTAAGAAAAATTAAGATGGACCTCCGCATTATTTTTAGAAAAAAATGGTATGCTGTCACATAAGACAAAAGAAGGGCATTCCTTGGATATAAAGGTATTGGCAGAATGAAAAACATGGACGAAACAATCGGCACAGATAGGATGGATGAAATGAAATTCGAAAACCAGGGCACAGACCAGGCCCCCGGAGACGGTCTGGTCTGCAGGGGCGCGGAATCCCTGTCCGGCCTCACGTCCAAAGAGGTGGAGGAGCGCATGGCCGGAGGGCTCGTGAATGTCAGCCACATCACCACCGACAAGACCACGGGACAGATTGTAGCTTCCAATCTCTTTACCTATTTCAACCTGATCTTCCTGATCCTGGCAGTGCTGCTGTGCCTGGTGGGCTCCTACCGGAACCTGACCTTCCTGCCGGTGGTCATCGGCAACACGGTCATCGGTATCCTGCAGGAGCTGCGGGCGAAGCGGGTCCTGGACAAGATGAACATGCTCAATGCCCCCCATGCGGTGGCAGTGCGGGACGGCAGGCAGATCCGGCTTCCCTCGGAGGAGCTGGTGCAGGACGATGTGGTGCTGCTCTCAGCCGGGGACCAGATCTGCGCGGACGCAAAGGTGCTCAGCGGGAACCTGTCCGTGAACGAATCCCTTCTCACCGGGGAGGCGGATGAAATCCGGAAAGAGGCCGGCTGCGACCTCCTCTCGGGCAGCTTCGTGGTGGCAGGGCAGTGTCTGGCCAGGCTGGAGCGGGTGGGGGACGCATCCTATATCTCCAGGCTCACCGCACAGGCCAAGGCCCTGGGCAGCGGGGAGCAGTCGGAGATGGTGCGCTCCATCAACCAACTGGTGAAATGGGTCGGCATCCTGATCATTCCGGTGGGCGCCATCCTGTTCTCCCAGGCCTACTTCATGAACCGGGAGACCCTCCGCACCAGCATCGTGTCCATGATAGCGGCCGTCATCGGCATGATTCCGGAGGGCTTATATCTGCTGACCACGGCTGCCCTGGCCCTGAGCACCATCCGCCTGGCGGGGCGCAGCGTCCTGCTCCATGACATGAAGAGCATCGAGGCCCTGGCCCGTGTGGACGTGCTGTGCGTGGATAAGACCGGAACCATCACGGAGCCGGGGATGCAGGTGGCGGAAGTCCTGTGCCGGGACAGCGGGGAAGATCCGCCCAGGGCACAGGCCCTGTCCGGGGCCGGGGGGAATCTGCGGGAACTGGACCTGCTGCTTGCGGATTACGCCGCTGCCATAGAGGACAACAATGCCACCATGCAGGCCATCAGGGAATATGTAACCGGGCTTTCCCAGCGGGAGGATCTCGGGGAAGGCATCGGGGAGAATGCCGGTTCCTCTATGGACCAGGCAGCTACCGCCCCCCGGGCCCCTCTGGCCACCCTGCCCTTTTCCTCCTCCCGGAAATACAGCGCCGTCCGGTTCTCCGACGGGGAATATGTGCTGGGCGCTCCGGAGTCCGTGATGGGGGAAGACTATCCCTCCATAGCCGGGGAGATCGGGCCTTATCTGAAAAAGGGCTACCGGGTGCTGGTGATGGGAAAATGCGGGGACGCTGTGACAGGCATGTCAATGATCCCGGAGCCGGAAGACGATGAATGCCGGCGGGCTCCGAACCAGGCGGCCGGAAAAACGACATGCATGTCAGGTGCGATGTCGCAGCAAAGCCCGCAGGCCCACAGCCTTCCGGAGAGAGTCTGCCCACTCGGCTATGTCATACTCTCCAACCCCATCCGGGAAAATGCCAGGGAGACCTTCGCCTACTTTAAGGAACAGGGCGTCCATGTGAAAGTGGTTTCCGGGGACAATCCGGAGACAGTCTCGGAAGTGGCCAGGCGCGCAGGCATAGAGGGCGCGGAGCGCTTCGTGGACGCAGGGACCCTGCAGTCAGAGGAGGCGCTGGCCGCGGCAGCCAGCCAGTATACAGTCTTCGGGCGGGTGACGCCCGGGCAGAAGCAGCTCCTGGTGCAGGCCCTGCAGAAATCAGGCCATACCGTGGCCATGACCGGGGACGGCGTCAATGACATCCTGGCCATGAAGGACGCGGACTGCAGCGTGGCCATGGCCTCGGGCAGCGAGGCGGCGGCCCAGGCAGCCCAGGTGGTCCTGCTGGATTCCGATTTCGCCCACATGCCCAATGTGGTGTGGGAGGGGCGGCGGGTGGTGAACAATATCCAGCGGTCGGCCAGCTTATTTCTGGTGAAGAACATCTTCTCTCTCCTGCTGGCCCTGTTCTCCGCCGTGCTTGCCATCACCTATCCCCTGGAGCCCTCCCAGATATCGCTGATCGGCATGTTCACCATCGGGCTCCCCGGGTTCCTGCTGGCCCTGGAGCCCAACCGGGAGCGGATAGAAGGGCATTTCATCCGCAATGTCCTGCTCAAGGCCCTGCCTGCAGGGCTCACGGACGTGCTGGCGGTAGGCGCTCTGGTGGTCTGCGGCCAGGCCCTGTCCCTGCCGAAGGAGGGCATCGCCACGGCCTCCACCATGCTGCTGGCCGTGGTGGGCTTCATGATCCTGGGCAAGATCAGCTACCCCTTCAACCGCATGAAATGGGGCATCCTTGCGCTGAACCTGTTCTGCCTGGCCTTCTCCGGCCTCTTCCTGGGCAAGCTGTTCGCCATCAGCGCCATGTCGGAAATCTGCATCCTGCTGATGGTGGTGTTCGGCTTTGCCGCCGAGTCCCTGTTCCGCTATCTGTCCATGGCGGTGGAGTGGGCAGCCGGACAGGGCCTGGGCAAAAGGTTCAGGAGGGCCCTGTCGGCGCTGCTGCTGAAGTCTTGACCCCACCGGTCATTCTTCCCCACACGCCTCGTCAGCCATTCCGCGGCCATGTCCCTCCCAAACCCGCTTCCCTTATGCATACGGCTCCCCGGCTTCCGGAAGCGCTGCGGCCCATGGGAAGCAAAATCCCGCCCTCGGCTGCCCCTTCCGGCAGGGACTGGTCGTGGCTGATTGCAATGACCAGCGCATTCCGGGCGACTCTGTCAAGCTCCTTCCAGATCAGCAGGCTGTGCTGCCTGTCCACTCCCGCAAAGGGCTCGTCCAGCAGATAGACGGCGGAATCCTCCAGAAGGGCCCTGGCCAGAAGCAGGCATTTGCGCTGGCCGCCGGAAAATTCAGCCCCTCCGTTGACCACATGGGTATCCAGCCCCTTTTCCAGCCCCAGAATCCATCTGTCCAGTCCCAGCCTCCCCAGCAGCGCCAGAATCCTTTCATCGTCCGCCCTGGTCCGCCACAGTATGTTGTCCCGGACAGTCCCTTGAAACAGCGCGTCTTCCTGGGTCATATAGACGATCTGGCTCCGGAGGCTCTTCAGGGAATATTCCCTCAGGCTTCTCCCGAACAGGCAGAGCGTTCCAGACTCATAGGGGTATATCCCCGTCAGCAGCCGGAAAAAGGTGGTCTTCCCCTTTCCGCTTTCTCCGCTCATGACATAGAGGCCCCTGCTCCCCAGCTCCAGGTCCAGATCCTCATACACGCTGTGTCCCCCCGGACGGCACGCCACTCCCCGGGCCAGAATCCCCGATTCCGCCCGGAGCTCGAAGCCCATATCCCTCCCGTCTAACGGCTCCTCTTCCAGATCCAGGATATCGTGCAGCCTGCGAAAGCTCACGAGCCAGCGCTGGAAAGCCCCGTTGGCGGCAATCCCCAAAAGCAGGTCTCAGCCAGAACAGCAGCCCTACGGTGATCAGCCATCCCGCCAGATCCGGAAGCGCCTTTCCCAGCAGCCGGTCCACAAAGCCGTCGATCTGGCCCACATCCGTTATATAGCGGGCGGAGATTCCGCCCAAATCGTTTTTTCCCAAAGCCTCCATGGAGCTGTGCAGGATCTTGCGCTGGATCCTGCGGTAGATATCTTCCCGCATCTCGGCGGACAGCATCTGCCTGGTATAGAGCAGCAGCTGAGACACCCCCAGAAGCAGAGCTGCCACAGCCGGGAGATACGCCCCCGGTTTCCCGCTGTCCAGCGCCTCTCCTATGCTCCATCGAAGCAGCACGTTTCCCGCCGCCAGCGCCGTGGTCGCGGCCAGCACAATGTACAGTCTCTCCCGGGGAATCCGAAATACCGTCCTGTATGCGAAATATGCCTTTTTGCCCAAATCGCCCTCCCCCTCTCATCCCCTCTTTTCATCCCGTGGCTCATTCTGGCGCCTTTCCTGCACGGGCCCGGCGCTGTCCTCTTCCCCATGGCCCAGCAGGAGCCTGCGGATTTCTCGCGCTTTCTCCAGATAGGCGGGCTTTCCCAGGGCCTCTGCCAGAATCGACAGGTGGAGCTCCGCAGACCAGGCCAGGGGCTCCAGAGCCGCTTTTGCGGTTTCATGCCTCTCCTCGCCCTCCAGGAAGAACACCAGCGCGTTCTCCCGGGCCTTGTACAGATTCGGCAGCTTCCCCGCCTGTTCCAGGGCCTTTTTCTGCTCCCCGTTCTTCCAATAGGAGAAGCAGATGTTGTACTGGGTGGCGCTGCGCACCTGCGAATCCTCTCCGTAGCGGAGGATCTGCTCCTGAAGGGCTATGGATTCCCTCAGGTATTTCGCCTTCTCCTCCTTCGTCCCGTCCAGCTTTTCAAGGGATGTGGAGAGCTGTACCAGCAGCAGGCTGTCATTCGGAAATGTCCTCAGGGAATCCCGCATGAGGACGACGTTCTCCTGATGCCGTCCCCTCCTGTTGTTCTCCTTCCAGAGGCGGTTGACTTCATCGTATTTCTCCGCCTTTGCCATCTGGTCCATGCCGATCAGGACGTCCACGCTTACGCCGAAATAATGGGCCAGCGCAGGCAGCATGGTGATGTCCGGATACCCATCGCACCGCTCCCATTTGCTGACGGACTGGAAGGAAATCCCAAGGTGGGCCGCCACCTCCTCCTGGGTCAGATTCCTTTCGCGGCGCAGCCGCCTGATGTTTTCGCCTATCCGCAGATTCATGCTGTTTCCTCCCTGTTCTGTGCTTCTCTTCTGCTCTTTGCTTCTTTCCTGCTCTGTGCTTCCCTTCTGCTCTTTGCTTCTTTCCTGCTCTTTGCTTCCCTTCTGCTCTTTGCTTCTTTCCTGCTCCTTGCTTCTCTTCTTTCTGCTCTTTGCTTCTTTCCTGCTCTGTGCTCCCCTTCCTCCCCGGCCGCCTTGCAGCAGGCTCCGCGCAACCGTCTCCTCCAGGATACCTGCCGGACGCCTCCCGTGCAATAACCGCATCGGCGATTTCATTCTACGTTTCATAGAATTATTCTATCTACAGGCGTTTTCTGTCCTATAGCTATTTCGGAGCGTTGCCCATGAAAGGCCAGACTGCGATTTCTTTTCCCTGAAAACGCTTGACAAGGCCATGGGAAATGATTATAATGACCATAAATACATTTTCAGTCAAACCGGAGGGATTGGGGTGCCGAAAAGCTATTCAGAGCAGGAGCGGGCGTATATCAGGGAGAGGTTGAAGGAAGAGGCGGCGGACTGCCTGGCCACATATGGCGTCCGCCGCACCACAGTAGACGAAATCGTGAGGCGGGTGAATATCCCCAAGGGGACTTTCTACCTCTTTTACCAGTCAAAGGAGCTGCTTTTGTTCGAGGTGATCCAGGAGCAGCAGCAGAGCATCAACCGCAGACTGTTCCAGGTGATTTCCGGGCTCTCCGGCACAAAGGTTTCGGCGGAGGAGCTGACCGATGCGATTTACGCGTTCTATAAGATGGCGGAGGAAATGCCGATTTTGAAGCTGATCGGCACCGGCGAGGTGGAGCTGCTTGCGCGCAGACTGCCCCGGGAGGTGGTACAGGCCCATCTGCAGGACGATACGGATACCATCGGGGAAATGCTCGCGATGCTCCCTGTGAAGAAAGACGTGGACATAAATGTCGTCAGCGCCGCGTTCCACGCAGTCTATTACGCGACCCTGCACAAAGCGGAGATCGGGGAGGCTTATGACCAGGCGCTGCGCACCCTGATTTATGGCATAGTGGCGCAGCTTATCTGAATCCACATTTGTATACTGTTTTCTATCTGTTGTCCAGAAAGTCCGGCAGGCGGCCGGACTTAAAACAGGGCTTTAACTGACTATTCCGTTTGTTTTAGTCATATAGTATAAGGAGGGCATTTCCATGATTCAGGTCAACCATCTTTCGTTCAGCTACACAAAACAGCCTTTTATTTCCGATATGACCTTTTCGGTCTCACCGGGCGAGATTTTTGGATTTTTAGGCCCCTCGGGAGCCGGGAAGAGCACCCTGCAGAAAGTGCTGACGGGGATGCTGGCCAGTTACCAGGGCTCTGCCATGGTGAACGGCGTGGAATGCAGGGAGCGCACAAAGGATTTTTACGAGGACATCGGGGTGGACTTTGAATTCTCCGCCCTGTATGAGAAATTGACGGCCAGGGAAAATCTGCGCTTCTTCGCATCCCTGTATGAGAAAAAGCCCTGTCCGATCGACGAGCTTCTGGAGACGGTGGGCCTGGAGCGGGATGGGGACAAGCGGGTATCCCAGTATTCCAAGGGCATGAAGGCCCGGCTGAATTTCGTCAGGGCATTGCTGCACGACCCGTCCCTGCTCTGCCTGGACGAGCCCACAAACGGCCTTGACCCTGCCAACAGCCGCATGATGAAGGATATGATCCTGGCCCAGAAGGCAAAGGGGAAGACCATCCTCCTGACTACCCACAATATGCAGGACGCAGCCGAGCTCTGCGACAGGGTGGCGTTCATCGTAGGCGGCAGAATATGCGCCCTTGACAGCCCCCACAACCTGATTATGTCCCAAGGCGCGGCCACCGTGACCTATACCTGGCTGGAAAACGGGGAGCACAGCGCCGCCTGCCCTCTTCACCGCCTGTCCGCCGACGGACAGCTTAAGCGGCTCATCTCAGAGAACCGTCTGCAGTCCATCCACAGCAGCGAGCCCACGTTGAACGACATTTTCATGGACATTACGGGGAGGACGCTGATATGAGACTGCGCAGCCTGATTTTATGGGACATACGGTTCCAGGCAAGATATGGTTTCTACTTTTTGTATGCTGTCCTGACAGCGATTTATGTGGCCGTTCTGTCTGCCGTTCCGGAGGGCGGGCGGGAAAAGGCCACGGCCATTTTGATTTTTTCCGACCCGGCCTCAATGGGCCTGTTCTTCATGGGCGCGATTGTGCTTCTGGAAAAGAGCCAGCGCACGCCTGCGGCACTGGCCCTCTCCCCTGTCCGGGCAGAGGAATACATAGCCGCGAAGGTGGTGTCCCTGTCCGCCATTTCCCTTGCGGTGGCCGCTGTACTGGCCGCAGCGGCAGGTGTGGGCGCGGGGGAGCACGGCATTGTCAAGCTCCATATCGTCCTGCCCGGCACTGTGATGTCCAGCGCGGTCTTCACGCTTTTGGGCATTATCATCGCGACGCGGATCGGCAGCCTGAACCAGTTTGTCCTATGGACCGTGCCGGTAGAGCTTGTGTGCTTTGTCCCTGCCATCCTGCATCTATTCCGGGCCGCTCCGGCCTGGCTGCGGCACTGCCCTGCCGCTGTCTGCATGGATATGGTTTCGGGCCATGCGCCCTCCCCCACAGGGGTAATGACGGTCATGGCGCTGACAGCGGTCCTGTTCGCTGCCGCAAAACATTGTGTCCTGAACATGTGGGCCCAAATGGGAGGTGCGAAGCTATGAGAGCGATCCGTTCAGGTTTTTTGCAAATGCTGGTGTTCATGCGGCGGGACATGATGCTGTCTGCCGCCTGTCTCGCGCCGGTTCTGGCGGGGCTTGGGATCCGGTTCGGCATCCCTTTCCTGGAAGCCGTTTTGACGGAGCGGTTCTCCAAATCGGCAGTCCTCTCCCCCTACTATGCGCTGATCGACATATTCCTCTCCATGCTCTCCCCCGCCATGTTCTGCTTTATCTCGGCCATGGTCTCCCTGGAGGAGGCCGATGAAAAGACGGCGGCGTATCTGTTCGTCACCCCTTTGGGGAGGAAGGGCTATCTGGCCGCAAGGTTCTGCCTCCCCGCCGCAGCCGCTTTTCTGGTGACCGCAGCTCTGCTGCCTGTGTTCGGGCTGAGCACCCGCTCCCTGGCAGACATTTTATCGCTGTCGGCAGGAGGCACATTACAGGGCGTCATCGTGGCCCTGCTGATCATAGCGTTCTCCTCCAATAAGCTGGAGGGCATGGCGGTAGCAAAGCTGTCCTCGCTCCTAATCTTCGGCGCGGCTGTGCCGTTTTTCCTCCGGCAGGACGCGCAGTATATCATGTCCCCGCTGCCCTCCTTTTGGATCGGGAAAGCGGTTTTTGAAGATACTATTGTCTTCATGTTGCCCGCATTTGCGTCATCGGCTGTGTGGATCCGCTTTTTGCTGAGGCGGTATCTGCGGAAGATATAGGGCATGGATGTTTTCTCCAAATTCTACTGGATTTTTGCCATGTTTATGCTACAATATGTACAGGACTAAACGAACGATAAGGCCATGTACAGACTGGCCCCATCATGAAGGAGGGAATACATATGTCAGGACTCATCATGCGCTTCCCAAAGGGGAAGGCAAAAGCGCTCACCCTGAGCTATGACGACGGCGTGGAGCAGGACATCAGGCTGATGGATATCATGGATAAAAACGGCCTGAAGGGTACTTTTAATCTGAACAGCGGATTGTTCGCGCCGGAGGGGACCACTTATCCGGAGGGAGCCTTCCACCGCAGGCTCACCGCCAGACAGGCCACCGAGACTTACGCCGCCAGCGGGCACGAAGTGGCTGTGCATGGGCTGACCCATCCCTTTCTGGAAAGGCTGCCAGAGAATCTGGCCATGTGGGAGCTGCTGAAGGACCGGGAGAATCTGGAGAACCAATTCCACACCATTATCCGGGGAATGGCATACCCCTTCGGCACCTACAGCGACGCCACTGTGGATTGTCTGAAAAAGGCAGGGCTGGCATACGGCAGGACGGTCATCTCCAGCCACTCCTTCGACCTGCCGGGAGACTGGCTCAGGCTGGAGGCGACCTGCCATCACAATGACCCGGAGCTGATGGGACTTGCGAAGAAGTTCGTGGAAGAGACGCCCCTGTGGGGCTCCTGGATGTTCTACCTTTGGGGGCACAGCTATGAGTTCGAGGTGAACGCCAACTGGAATGTGATAGAAGAATTCGCCGCCTTTACCGGCGGGCATGATGACATATGGTACGCCACCAATATCCAGATTTACGATTATGTGCAGGCCTGGCAGCGGCTGGAGTTTTCCGTGGACGGCAGACAGGTGCATAATCCTACGGCCACAGAACTGTATTTTCAGGAGATGGGTGAAAAGGGCGAGGTACATCGCATTTCGCCCGGGGGATATTTAGAATCGTAAAGATCGGAATCTGTATGATGCATCATTCTCCGTATTCGTACTCGAAGGACGCGCCTGTAGATCGGCCCCCGGATATAGACAGACAAAAATCCTTTCCGGCAGAACCGCCCTTCGCCGGTCCTGCCAGAAAGGAATCTTCAAATATCGCCGGGACTGTCAGCTGATCTTGGAATACCCAAAGGCATTGGCAAAAGCGTCGATGGGCTTCTTCTCCTTGCACATGGTACATTTTTCGGAGCTGTATGTCGTATAGTCCGGAATGTACAGCCTGAAATCCATACTGCGCACTGGCTAAATTTACAGTACAACCCGACCGCCGACCGCCAGCCAAGCACTTTCCCAGAGGCATCACTGTAAATCCTGACAGTCTGCAGTTTACAGAAATCTTTCTGTCGATATATCTACTATACAGAAAATTCCCTCTTTCGTCAAGAAGAGTTACCAGAATTTTAAAACAGTTGTAAGGCGGCCCCGAATGGTATATACTGTATTCTGAAAGACTGCTCCAAAGATTATCCCAGAGAACAAGAGGAATACCCGCCATGAAACATAAACTCCTTAAAATCGCAGCCGTCTCAGCCGCCACAGGCATATTTCTGTCCCTGGGCTGGCCTTTTTTCGAGCTGACAGTCCACTGCAGGACCAAGCGGGATGTCAAGAAATGGTTCCGCCTGTCCCAGATGAAGGTCAATCATCCCAGGTACAAATTCGAGAAAGAGTATGAAGCCGGCAAGGCGTGGTGCCAGGGCCAGGCCATGCAGGACTGCCATATCAGGAGCGCAGACGGCCTTCTGCTGCACGCTTCCTTCTTTCCGGCAAAGGACGCGGAGCGCATCGTCGTGCTATGCCATGGCTATAAAGGCAGCAGCTTCGGAGATTTTGCAAACATCGCAAGGTTCCTTCATGAGCATAAGTGCAGCCTGCTCTTCATCGACCAGAGATGCTGCGGAGAGAGCGAAGGAGAATTCATCACCTTCGGGGCAAAGGAGCAATACGATATCCAGGAATGGGCCTGGTATGCGGCCGGAAAGAACAAAGACCGGCTGCCCATCTATCTGTACGGCGAATCCATGGGGGCGGCGGCGGTACTGATGGCCGCGGGGCACAGGCTGCCAGAGGAAGTAAGAGGCCTCATCGCCGACTGCGGATTCCGGTCCATGAAGGGCCAGCTCCAGGATCTGGCCGCCAGGTGGTTCCACCTGCATTGGATCGGATTGCTGCTGTTTCGGGTAGACCTGTTCTGCAGGCTCCTGGGGGGCTTTCGCATGAAGGACGCCGACACGGCAAAAGCGCTGAAGACCAATAAAAGGCCTGTGCTGTTCTTTCACGGGGAGAAGGACACCTATGTCTATATGAAGAATTCCGTTCATAACCATGCTCTGTGCCGGGCGCCAAAGGAACTGGCAATCATACCGGAGGCAAGGCATCTTTGCAGCGCCTACGAACAGCCGGAGCTTTACCGGAAAAAGCTTCTGCATTTTTTTAACACATACGACAAGACCTCCAGCAATGAAGCCAGCCGCTATATCTACGGCACTTCTCGCCCATAAGTCAGGGTATATGGCAAATTTTATGCCCGCAAAGTAACTTAAGAAAATCTGATTTCCCTCCCGCAATCTGATATCCGCGATTTAACGCCGGCCCAATAAGCCGGCGTTTCAAACGTTGTCGGCATATTCCTGAAGAACGCCCCCAGATGTCGGTTACTTTCATAAAAAGTGTCCGTTAAGTCCATAATAGGGTAGAAATCGCAGACAGAATGTGTTACCTTTGCAGGGAAGAGAACAGGGAGGTAATTCAATGAGAGAATATTATCCGTTAACCGCGGCGCAGAAAATGCATCACGACTGGATCAAAAAGTACCGGACCCAACAGGTATCAGGCGTCAGCGTTGTGGCGTCCTTGCAGGCGCCTCTGGATTTCGGGCTTCTGAAAAAATGTCTCCAGCTGGAATTCGAGCGTTACGGCTGTATGAGGATCCGCTTTACGAAGCCGGATGAAAATGGAGACGTCGAACAGTATATCGTAAAAAAAGAGACAAGGGATATCCCGTTTAAGGATCTGTCCGGCATGAGCCTCGCCCAGGCGGACCAGCTGATGCAGCAGTGGGCTTACGAAACCTTTGAGGGGGACAACATCCCGCTGTGCGATGTGACCATGGTAAAGCTCCCTGAGGGCTACAACGGATTCTTCATCCATATGGACCACAGGCTGATCGATTCCTGCGGGCTGGTGGTGATGATCAATGACCTGATGCAGCTTTATACCCACTACAAATTCGGCTCCGCCTATCCGGAAGACCTGGCCGTCTTCGAGGATGTGCTGGACAAGGATCTGAAAAGGGCCAATAACGAGAAGCGCTTTGCCAAGGACAAGAAGTTCTGGGACGACCAGCTGGATGCCCTGGGCGAGCCCCTCTATTCCGATATCCAGGGGCCTGCCGTCCTGGAGGAGGCAAGGAAGCTGCACGGAAACAAGGCCTTAAGGGCGGCGGACATCGAGCTGAAGAATCTTTTCGTGCAGGTGAAGGATTATTATCTGGAGCCGGAGCCCACAAGGAATCTGATCGCCTTCTGCATGAACCATCAGCTTTCCATGACGAACCTGCTGCTCCTGGGCATCCGCACCTACCTTTCCAAGGTAAATGACGGCCAGGAGGACATCACGATCGAGAACTTCATCTCCAGGCGCTCCACCCACGACGAGTGGACCTCCGGGGGAAGCCGGACGATCATGTTCCCCTGCAGGACCGTGATCCCCGCCGATATGGACTTCCTGGCGGCCGCCTACGAGATCCAGAACGTGCAGAACCGGATCTACATGCACAGCAATTACGACCCCGCCCTGATCTGGGAGGAGCTGCGGAAGCGCTATCATACGCCGGAGAACACCACCTATGAGAGCTGCTACCTCACCTATCAGCCCATGCCGGTGAAGATGGACAATCCCCACCTGGTCAACATACCCCAGCATTCAAAATGGTTCGCAAACGGCGCGGCCACCAAGAAAATGTACCTGACGGTATCCCATACCGGAAGCGGAGAGATGAATTTCTCCTTCCACTACCAGACGGCCCATCTGCAGGAGCATGACATGGAGCTCCTCTACTACTATATGATGCGCATCCTCTTCAAGGGCATCGCGGAACCGGACATGACCATCGGGGAGATCATGGAACAGATATAATATAATCAGCATTTTATTCAGGAGGAAAAAGATGACACAGGAAATGCAGTTCAAAGAAATCGTAGCGCAGTATTGCAACATGGATCCGGAGAAGATAACAAACGATATGAGGTTCCGGGAGGATCTGGGATTCAGCTCTCTCGACTTCATGTCCTTCCTGGGAGAGCTGGAGGATACCTTCGACATCGAACTGGAAGAAGAAAACCTGGTACAGATCCTTACCGTTGCGGAAGCCCTTGAGCTACTGGAAAGATTACAGGAAGAGGCGTAAGGCCGGTTCAGGACCGGAAGGGAGGGATACAAAAATGCTCATCAGGGATATTTTAGAAGAAAGCGCCAGAAAACATGCCGACATCATGGCGGTAAAGTGGCTGGCAAAAAAGGAGATCCGGGAAAGAAGCTACCGCCATCTGGCGGAGAACATAGCCATGGTGCGGAAGGGCCTGCTTGCGGAAGGATTCCGGGAAAAGCATATCGCTCTGATCGGAGCCAGCTCTGTGGAGTGGATCGAAAGCTACCTGGGCATCATTACAGGCAGGAACGTGGCCGTGCCGCTGGACGCAAATCTTCCTGGGGAGGATCTGGTGGACCTGATTGACCGCTCGGATTCCGAAGGGCTTTTCCTGAGCCCCAAGCACACCGCCCTTTTGGATGCGATTGCGGCCGGATGTCCGAAGCTGAAAAAAATATGGATCCTGCAGGAGCAGGAACCGGATGTGCCGGATGCCAGGGCCGCGTCTTTGCCGTCTCTGATGGCGCTTTCCAAAGGCACAGAGGCCGACTCCGACAGCCCCGCTCCCGGGGACACGGCCACCATCATCTTCACATCCGGGACCACGGGGAAGAGCAAGGGCGTCATGCTGACCCAGGACAACCTGGCCTCCAACGTGGCGGCCGTGGATTATGCCAGGGAGCCCGGAACCGTGATGCTCAGCGTGCTTCCGATCCATCACGCCTTCTGCCTCGTCATGGACTGGCTCAAGGGATTTTCCCTGGGGGCCACCGTATGCATCAATGATTCCCTTCTGCATATGGTAAAGAACATGGGGCTGTTCAAGCCGGACGTGATGCTCATGGTGCCGCTGATGCTGGAAACGATTTATAAAAGGCTTTCCGCCGCCAATCCTCTGATTCCCAAAAAACTGGTAGCGGCAAAGGCCTTCGGCGGGAACCTGAAGATCGTCTTCACCGGCGGCGCCCATCTGGATCCCTATTACATCGACAAATTTGCCGATTACGGAATCGACGTCCTGGAGGGATACGGCATGTCGGAATGCTCCCCGGTAATCAGCTGCAATCTGCCGGACGACCACAAGGCAGGCTCTATCGGCAGGCCTCTTTCCAATGTGGAGATATCGTTTGCGGACGGCGAGATCCTGGTGAAGGGCAGCAGCGTCATGAAGGGCTATTACAAAATGCCCGAGGAGACTGCAAAGACCCTGGAAGGCGGATGGCTCCACACAGGGGATAAGGGGTATCTGGACGAGGACGGGTTCCTGTTCATCAACGGACGGGTCAAGAACCTGATCATCCTTTCCAACGGCGAGAACATCTCCCCGGAAGAGATCGAGAACAAACTGGCCCTGGACAAGCTGGTGGGCGAGGTAGTGGTAACCGGCGAGAACAACGGGCTCACCGCCAGGATCTACCCGGATCAGGACGTGGTGGCGGCAAAGCGGATGAATGAGGAGAAAATCCAGAAGGAGCTCCAGGCGTTTCTGGACAAATACAACAAAGGCCAGCCCAGCTACCGCCAGATCACAGGGCTGGTCGTCCGGAAGCACCCTTTCCTCAAAAATTCCACCAGGAAGATAAAGCGGCAGGACGTTCTGATCGACGAGGAGCTCCCTACGACATAAAGGGGAGCATGCCCGCCATAAAGGCCTGGGTCAGGATATCGGCCACCACCTCTGCCGGAGCCTGGAAATCCTCCCTGCTCCATTTGTGGAGGACGCCGATCGTACTGCCGATCGAACAGGCGATCATGTAGGATACCTCTTCTTTGCTGTGCTCGGAAGGCTCCGTATCCTGCATGACCTTCGCCACATAGCGGTGGAGCATGGTGATGGATTTCTCAAAGAACCCGTCCCCTCTGGGGCTTCTGAGCAGATTGGCCAGAAACGGGTTCGTCCTGGTGTAGCCGCATATCGTCAGGAAAAAAGTTTTGCACATGTCATGGTCATTCTTCGGGTGGAACGTCTCCATGAGGGAGAAAATGTCCTGAATCGTCTTATCCTCAATGGCCGACACAAGAGCCGGGACGTTTTCGTAGTGGTTGTAAAAGGTGCTGCGCACCACTCCGGCCCTTTTTATGATATCGGAAACCGTTATCTTGTCCATGTCCTTTTCCTTCAGGAGCAAAAAGAACGCGTCATATATGGCTTCGTCAGCCACAAAATATCTTTCATCCTGTATCTCATGAGTCATGAAGCAGCCGTACCCTTTCCCTGGTTGACCTTTCCGTTGCCTGCCAATCCCCGACGTCTGTGATTCGTAAACAACTCCATTCTACCTGAAAACCTTGGGAAATGCAATTCCATTTTTATTGATTGCCGATAGGGCGAATATATATTATCATTATAGCAGAAAAATTACAAAAAGCACATTGGAACCAGGTATGAGGGCACAGATATGGCAAGGACAACAGGCATCGGAAAGCAGGATTTCGAAGCGATCATCACAAGCATTATTTGAGGAACAGATGGATGGACAGCTCCTGTCCCTGCAGCGATGCGTCCACCTGGCCCCCGTGGAGCTCCACGATGCGCTTTACAATGGCAAGCCCCAGCCCGGAGCTTTGGGGGGCGCTCCTGGCCCGGTCTCCACAGTAGAAGCGCTCAAAGATCCGGTCAGGCTCAATGCCGTGAGGATCCGCCACCCGGTTGGTGATACAGATATGGAGCCGGCCCGTGTCCTGTGCCGTCACGGTTACCGGGGCGGAACGGTGGGCGTACCTGCGGGCGTTGTCCAGCAGATTCTGGAACACCCGCACCATCTGCCGGGTATTGATATGGGCCATATGGCTTTCCGCCTCCAGCTGCCATGAAAGAGCCAGGCCCTCCGCCTCCATAAGGACTTTATATTCATAGAGGATATGCCGCAGCAGCTCCAGCACATCCCTTTTCTCCATGTCCGGTAATTGGTCGGCGGAGTTCAGCTTCGTATATTCGAACAGTTCGTTGATCAGCCCGTTCAGCCCCGTCAGGCGCCGTTCCACCACTTCGATGTATTCGGCAAAGCGCTGCCTGTCTTCGGGCCCCGTCTCCTTCAGCAGCTCCACATAGCCGATGATGGAGGTAAGGGGGCTGCGCAGGTCATGGGACACATTGGTGATCAGCTCATCCTTGCTTCGTTGCTGCCTTTTCTCCCTCTCCTCCTTTTCCCGAAGCTGGACGGACATCTCGTTGATGACGGCGCACAGCCGGGTGATTTCATCGTCCCCCTGCAGCTCCATGGTCCTTCCAAAGCCCTCCTCCCGGATCTTCTGGATTTCCTGGGACAGGTACTCCACATACCTGACCCTGCGGTTGATTCTGACGGAAAAGGAGACAATAAAGCATATCACGGTAAGCGCCACTGCCACCACCGATGGGAGATATTCGGCGGCAATGAGGTATTTATAGCCCAAATCATGAAAATAATCCCACAGCCCGGAATGGAGCAGAAGCTGCATCATGGACAGCACCACCGCCAACACCACCAGGCTGATGGCAAGGGAGACGCAGGCTGCCTTCAGGAAATATGCCGTGAGGCGTTTTTGGTACGAGGAGGACAGTCTTCTGTAAACCAGGAAAATCACGAAAACCGTTCCTGCGATGACAATGCCGTTGATTAAAATATAGTTTGGAATTATTTGTAATACCGTCATATCTGATACCCTCTTCCCCAACAGGTCTTGATAAAATCCGAATGGACATTGTCCCAGTTCAGTTTATTGCGGAGATTGGCGATATGCATCATCACCGCATTTTCCGAACAGAAGAATTCTTCATGCCATACCGCTTCATAAATCTGCGCCATGGTCAGCACCTGCCCCTTGTTCCGCAGCATATACTCCAGGATGTCGTACTCCTTGCGCGTCAGCCTCACTTCCCGCCCGCTTACCCATACCTGGCGGCTTTCCATGTCCACCGTCAGATCCTCCGTCTGGAGCGTGTGCGCCGGCTTTTCCGTCTCATTGTACTGTTTATAGCGGCGGAGCTGGGCTTTGATGCGGGCGAGGAGCTCAATGGGCTGAAAGGGCTTGGTCACATAATCGTCTCCCCCCACCGTGAGCCCCTGTATGATGTCTATGTCTTCTGATTTTGCCGACATGAATATGATGGGCATTTTGCTTTTTTCCCTTATCTGCAGGCAGGCGCTGATGCCGTCGATTCCCGGCATCATCACGTCCATCAGAATCAGGTCTACCTGATAGTGTTCCAGGATATCCAGCGCCTGGGCCGCATTTTCACAGGTGAGGTAACGGTAGCCCTCATTGCCCAGGTAGATGCCCAGAAGCCTGCAGATATCTTTATCGTCGTCAACAACCAGTATGAATTCTTTCATGATAGTTTGCTTCTCCCTTTTTGCAGAAATGCTGCAGCAACGCCGAGGCAAGGAACATAAGCAGAAGCTCCACAGCAATCATCTGCCATCGCCTCAGGCCGCACAAGCTGCCGAAAAACCCCGAAAAGGCAATCATACCGATGGATATGATTTTAGCAATTATACCAATTTTCAGAAACTGAGGCAATGATATTTTAAAAAAAGCGGAGCCTGCGCAGAGCACTTCATCGGACACAAGCGGAACGATCAGCAGTACGCCGAGAATCCAAACGCGGTACCGCCCCGTCAGCTGCTGCAGCCACGCAAGCTGCCGCCTCTCTTTTTTTCCTTTAAAAATACGATGTACGATCAGGGAAGATAAGGAATACATAATCGTCAATCCCAGCACGGAGCCTGTGACCCCAAGGGTAAAGGCTCCCAGGCTGCCAATCCGTCTGGTTCCCCACAGTACCACTGCCGTTTCCGGCACCGGAATACAGATAGGGAGCAGCACGCAGACAAGAAAATAGACACACCACATAACGACACCTCCTGGTATTGGTCCATGCCGCACCATCCGCAGAGCTTTGCTCCCCGGGGCAGCATTTTATAGTAAGCGATTTACAGTCTTTGTTTTGACGTTCTATGCTGATTTCCATTGCAAGGATAGTTTCCATTACAATGCTGGATTTCAAGCACTAATAAAATGGCTATGGCATTTACTATCATTTCATGTGCAGCACATATGCCGGAGGCAGGTTTTGCCAGACCCTTACGATTCTCTGGATATGGAAATAATTTTCCAGAAAGGCTTTCCGCAGCAGCGTATACTGGAATGTGGTAAATACGCCTTCGGCTCCGATAGCCTCTTGGGTCTGTGACAGTATTCTATGGGACACCTGCCGGGGGAGTGATGTAAATGGCAGTCCGGAAATGATATAATCCGCATGCTTAAACCCCTGTTCTCTTAAGAAGCTGCATACATTTCCGGCATCTCCGTGAATCAGCACCACTCCCGGCATTCCCTGAAACTGTTTCCGAAGCATCTCATAAAAACAATCATTCTGTTCGATCACTATATAAGTCGTGTCCCGCCTTTTTCTTGCTGCCACCTCTCTGGTAAATACGCCCGTCCCCGCCCCGTATTCTACAATGCAGCGCGCTTTCTCGAAATCGATAGAAGCCGTCATGGCCGCCGCCAGATGCCTGCTGCTGGGTGCAATGGCCCCGATCGTGTTCGGAGCGCTGATGTATTCTCTTAAAAACTGCCACATGGGATATGCCTCCTCTAAACAATAGAATTCACGCTTGCATTCAGCGTGTTATGCTGTCATTTGATGATTTCAGTATAAAGAGGAGGTATAAAGAGAAAACCGTAAGAATTATAAAGATTTCTTTAGAGAATAAAGCTATCTGCGCAGGAGGAAACCGGACGCAAGATGCCCCGCGGCGGAGCGCATGCCAATCAAACTCCCGCCATGCTGTCTGCGGTGTCAGTGCCGTAACGCCGCAGGAACCCTGCGGCGGCTTCGGGGAAAACCTGGAAATCAAAGAGAACAGGAGGAAATTGCAAATGGCCGGTATCGATTGGGAAGACATCCTTGATGCGGAGGGGGACCATCTTCAGGACGCATACGATGAGACGGTGGAGGCGGAAGAGAGTTTATTTTGCCTTACATCATTAATTATCAGTTTCATTATAAGCTCCTTACACGCTTTACGACCGGACGCCGGTCGGTTATACGCAAAAAAATACTGCTCCCTCAGCCATCCTGCCGGAAAATCGGGAGAATTACCTCCTCCATACTCCCCCGCTCCATTCCAAGGAGGCGCTCCAGATTGTAGATAAACGCTTTCACTTTTCCGATTCTTTCTTCCCCGCTATACTCCGCCAGCGTATCAAAGGCCGTGTTGGAGTACAGCAGCGTCATTTCCGCCACCTCCGCCGGATATTCCGTTGTGCAGATTCCCAGCTCAATTCCTTCCTTAATAAGCCCGGTAACAAGCGGATTTACCCCGGCCAGAAGGCTGCTCCGCATTTTCTGGTGCATCAGCGCGTTCTGGGGCTTGTGCACCTGCTCCATGATTTCCTGTCCCAGTGAGCCGTTCACATTCAGCGCAAGCATCATCATAGTAAGACGCCGGGTCACCGGCACATCTCTCCTGGCGGCAATCTCCGCGGCCTTCTCCAGAAGCCTGTTCGTCATCCGGTCAATCATGGCGTCCAGAATATCCTCTTTTGACTTAAAATGATAGTAAAGAGTACCTCTGGCAATTCCCACTTCGTTTAAGATATCGCCGGTACTGGTATTGTCAAAGCCCTTTGCTCCGAACAGACGCTCTGCCACATCTAATATTTCATTTTTACGCTCTTTTGCTTCCTTCACTACCCGCATCTTTTCTTCCACCGTTTCCTCTGTTCACATACCGACTGTCTGTCTATTATAAAAATAACAGGGACTGCCGGATTTGTCAAGGCTTCGGAACCACAGAAATCAATTTTCAGATTTCGGTGAAATGAATACTGCCAAAGAGGCTGTCAACCC
>OFGE01000963.1_pt1 | contig 28495 bp, 29 predicted proteins | sample 1521681 | NCBI WGS metagenome assembly OFGE01 (sample SAMEA3504093, study PRJEB24116) | mouse gut metagenome | biome: mouse gut; feature: mouse-associated habitat; material: faeces | place: Denmark | collected 2011
CTGCGCAAAAGCAGCCTGGATGAGCTGCCGCAGCTTTGGAATATTTTCTGCGGGGATTTGAGTTTTGTCGGGCCGCGTCCGATCGTGGAGGAGGAGCTTGTAAAGTACGGGGGCGAATCGGAACGGCTTTTGAGCGTCAAACCGGGACTGACTGGATACTGGCAGGCAAATGGGCGGAACCTTATAGGGTATGAGAACGGCAGGCGGGAGATGGAGCTTTATTATGTGGAAAACCGGAGCGCACTTTTAGATTTTAAAATACTGCTAAAGACGTTCGGAACCGTAGTCCAGGGAAAGGGTGCGCAGTAATGGGCGAACATGCCCCGCTGCGGGTCCTTCAGGTATTAAACCATATGGACTTTGGCGGCATTGAATCCGTGGTGATGAATTATTACCGTTTTATCGACCGGAGAAAGGTGCAGTTTGATTTTGCGGTGTCTAAAGATTCCAGGCTGCCGCAGAGTGACGAGATTAAACGGCTTGGCGGGAGCATCTATCAGCTGCCGCAGGTTTTGCATCCGGGGAAATATATTGCTGCGTTAATGGACATTCTCCGGGAGCGCTCTTATCAAGTTGTACATTGCCATATGAATACGCTAAGCGTGCTTCCGCTTCTGGCGGCTTATCTGGCAGGTACAAGGGTCCGAATCTGCCACAACCATACCACGGCACATTTTAAAGAGGGACTGCGGACTGTCGTAAAATATGGATTGCGTCCGCTTTGCAAATGGTTTGCAACCGATTATTTTGCCTGCGGGGAATATGCGGGCAGGTGGATGTATGGGAACCGTTGTTTTGATGCGGGGAACGTGTATGTGATGCGCAATGCAATTGACACACAGCGGTTTCAGTTTGAACCTGCAAAACGGGAACGGGTAAGAAATGAACTGGGCATAGCGGACAAATTTGTAATTGGGCATATCGGACGGTTTATGTACCAGAAAAACCATGCTTTTTTGGTGGATGTGTTTTATGAGGTTTACCAAAGGAGGAAGGACGCCGTGCTGCTTCTGGTGGGGGAAGGGGAACTGTTGGGGCGGATACGGGATAAGGTGCAAAGAATGGGGATTGCAGATGCCGTGATTTTTTACGGGAGCAGCAGGGATACGGGGGAATTGTATCCGGCGATGGATCTGTTTTGCCTGCCGAGCTTTTACGAAGGGGTTCCAGTTGTGGCAATTGAGGCACAGGGAAACGGTCTCCCTGTGCTGGTTTCAGATAAAGTATCACAAGAGGCAAAGCTGCAAAACGATTATATGATAGTTCCGCTCAGCCTGCCGGCAGGCGTCTGGGCCGTGAAGGCACTTTCATACCGGGAATGCGGCAGGATGAGAGAACGTGGGTTTTCTGAGGTAAGGGAGGCAGGGTTTTCGATTCAATCGGAAGCCGTAAATCTACAAACATATTACGTAACAAAAAATCTTTGATTCGTTGGACAGTAGGGCAATCGTATGTTTTATGAATATTTAAGTGTTTTTCTGGGGCTGGTTAAGTGTTTTATTTTTAAACTTTTATATTGGAAACGCCTTTCTATTGCAGGCATTCCTAAAATGAATTCTTCTTTTAAAATTGCAATAAAAAGAAATTCAAAACTGATTCTAGGGAAAAATTTTAGAAGCAGAAATAATGTGTCTTTCCGAATTTACGATAAAGGAAACATTATTATAGGAAAAAACTGTTTTTTTAACGACAACTGTTCTGTCAATTGCAGAAAAAAAATTATATTTGGCGATGATATCATATGTGGACAGAATGTACAGTTTTTTGATCATGACCACAATTATAGAGACAATATGGACGAGTTCCTGACACAAGAAATAACAATCGGAAACAATGTCTGGATTGGAGCGAATGCAGTAATATTAAGGGGAACCAAAATCGGAGACTATGCGGTGATTGCCGCGGGAACAGTTGTAACAAAAGATGTGCCATCAAATACCGTACTGAGAAATGTATTTAAATACAATACCAAAAATACGGACCACTTCGTTTTATCCAAATAACGGTTCATTTTATAAGGGGGATTCTGGCGTGATCACAATAAGTGTTATTATTCCGGTTTATAATGTAGAAGCCTATATAGAGGAGTGCGTAAAATCCGTAATCCAATATCCCGGAAAAGACATCGAAATCATTTTAATTGATGACGGATCAACCGATCGTTCCGGAAGCATTTGTGATCAGTGGCAAAGAGCCGATTCCAGAATAAAAGTAATCCATAAATCAAACGGCGGCCTATCCGACGCAAGAAATGCAGGAATGAAAATTGCAAAAGGAACCTATTACTTCTTTTTGGATTCTGATGATTTTATCATGGACTCCAAAGACTTCAAAAAAATCATCCTGCATTTAAGGAAACAGAAACCAGAGATAATAATCTTAAACTCAAAGAAAGTATATAATGGCATCTACGAGAAACGAAGCAAATTCGGCTCCACAGAAGATAAATTTGTTGAAATCCCCATACTGGAAGCTATTTCCGCAGGATTTTACCATGCCTGTGCATGGAATAAAATTGTCCGTGCAGATATTTTGAATGAACATCGTATTCTTTTTCCGGAAGGCAGATTATCAGAGGATATGGAATATTGCGGATTACTTTTGGATTACATCGACAAAGCCACTGTTTATTATAAACCAGTCTATGCTTACCGAATACGCAAAGAATCTATTAGCAACTCTGTAAACGATAAACATTTATGCGATATCTACGCCATAATAAGTTCTGCGGCCGGACAGCAGCAGCCGTTGCTGAAAAAAAATTTTTTTTCGTATGAATACGCTGTGCTCCTCGCCAATTCCAGTTTGTCCAACTCTGATCTTATAAAAAAAATACTGGCGTTAGAAGAATTATTAAATTATGGGGTAAGAAACAAAGTAAAAGCTGTGAATTGTATCAGAAAGGTATTGGGAATCAAAGCCACTAGAATCATTTTAATCTTTTTTTTACGATTTAAAAATTTTAAGAAAGCTTTGTACAAATATGAAAAGTAAAATATGTTTAATTGTTCCTTATTTTGGAAAATTTAATAACTATTTTCAATTGTTTTTGAATTCATGTAAATTTAATCCTGAAATCAACTGGCTGTTTTTTACAGATGATCAAAGTAAATACGATTATCCCTCCAATGTGAAGGTAATTTATATGACTTTTTCGGAGTTTAGAAAAAAAATTCAAAGTAAATTTGATTTTAGAATCTCTCTGGAGCGTCCATACAAACTATGTGATTATAAATGCGCATATGGTTACATCTGTTCTGATTATTTAATTGGCTATGATTTTTGGGGATATTGCGACATTGATTTGATTTTTGGAAAAATAACCGATTTCATAACAGAAGAATTATTAAGAAAATACGATAAAATCGGAGTTTTAGGACATTTTACAATATTTCGCAATGATGAAACCATTAACCGTCTGTTTATGAGCGAAATAGATGGAACGCAGTATTACAGAAACGTATATCAAGATAATAAAAGCTATATATTTGATGAAGAATTTAACAGAAGCATAAATACTATATTTGAAGAGCAAAAAAGACACCTCTGCTACTTCAATGCTTTTGCTAATTTATATACGAAAACTTCTGATTTTAAGTTAATTACATTAGATATTGATTCCAGGAAATATATTGTAGAAAAAAGAAAAAGAGCATTTTTTGTCTGGGAAAATGGTTCTCTGTCAAGGTATTACCTCCTAAATGGCAAGCTTGTAAAAGAAGATTTTATGTATATGCACCTAATGAGGAGAAAAATGAAAGTAAGGGTAAACACAGACCTGAATCGGTATAAAATCATACCAAACGCATTTGAGCCTTTGGGGTTACAGAATATATATTCTGACAATCTTCACAGAGAAAAAGCAAAGCATTTTAATTTACACTACTTTAGGATACGCACAAATAATTTGATCAACAAAATAAAAATGAGGTTTGAACATGAATGATTCCATACCATACGTTATAACTGCAATTTCTGTAATCTGTGGCTTTCTGAATTCAAAATCAAAGATTATATCTACGTTGCAGATATTTTGGATATGGATTTTAATGGCTTTTAATTCTGGTGGAATGGACTGGTCGGTTCATTATTGGCTGTTTGAAGATTCGGCATTGGGCACAGGACTGCTCTCACCCGGATGGGGATACTCTAATATATGTAATTTCTGCTTAAAATTAGGTATGGAATTTTATGATATGAACTTTATTGTATCTACTGTAATTTTGTTTGTATTGTTCTATTTCATAATGAAATTGAGCGAAAAACCTGCCTTTGTTTTAAGTATGTTTACGATATTCCCTTTGGCTGACTCCATTATCCAAAAGAGAAATCTTTTGGGAATGATGTTTTTATATATCGCCTTTATGGTTTTAATACGCAGACAAGAAAAGAAGAATAAGCTCTTATACCTGTTTTTCTGCTTATTAGCGTTTTCTGTTCATTCCATTTATATTATATATCTTCCCATCGTATTTTTAGATAAATTGTCCTGGAACAAAATAAAATGGTTTGTAGCAAGCGTATTAGGCTGCTCTGTCATTATTGTTCCTGTTTTGCCAAGATTAGCCCGGATTTTTATGAATAACGATAAACTGTTAGCTTATTTTATCAATTGGAAAATCCCTTTGTATCAGTCTGTTTGCTGGTGGGGATTACATATCTCTTTTTGCATACTGATATACCTCATTATAAAATACAGGCTGCAGCCACATGACGGCTTACTGGTTAACTATGATTTTGTTTTAAAAATAAATGTGTTTTTTTTAATTGTGCTCCCACTGTATTATTATGAGCCGACTTTTTTTCGGATTTACAGAAATATTTTTTTATTGGATTACGTTGCTGTATCTAATTGCATGGGTATCAATGGACGTTTTTCAAAAAAATGTTATTTTTGCATTGTATTATTAATCATTTTAGTTTTATTGATATTTTTATCACAGTTTGTTTGGTTTGGCGTAGGATTTGACGTATTGGTTAAACCGTTATTTGATAATAATAAATTTTTAAACTAATTGGAAACTTTAAATAAGGGATAAAACATGGAAGAAAATCTGATCAGCATTATTATACCGGTATACAATGCAGAGAAATACCTGGATTATTGTATAACCAGCATCCTAAAACAAACTTACAGGACATTTGAGCTTATCTTAATTAATGATGGTTCTACAGATAAAAGCGAAGAAATCTGCCTGCGTTATCAGAAGAAAGACAATCGGATCTGCCTCATTTCCAAAACAAACGAAGGCGTTTCCTCAGCGCGTAACGCGGGGCTTTGCAACTCCACAGGAGAATATATTACATTTGTAGATGCAGACGATTATCTGGAACATAATTACTTAGAAGTTTTGTACTATAATTTAAAGAAACAGAACGCGGATATTTCTATATGTAATTTTAACTGTTTATATGAAAATAAGAAACTGCAAGAAGCAAATAAATTAAAAAGCACATCTGTTTTCCTTGATCAAAACATGAATTATTATCGATTTTCATCATTGTTTTGCTATGTGTGCGGCAAATTATTTAAAAGAAACACCTTAGAAAATATTTATTTTAATACAAAAATTTTTATTTCAGAAGATTCTTTGTTTATTGCAGAGGCCGTAAAAAAATCCAGCGTGCTTTTTTATGATGAACGGCCTCTTTACATATACCGGATGCATTCTGCTTCTGCAACACATTCTTTCGATATTGCAAAAATAGAAACATTGGAAATCACATGGAAAAAGGTACTTGATTTACAGGAACCAGATAGCAGTGCTTATTGGTGGGCAAGCTTTTGCTATATGGAATCCTGCCGCCGGGTCGCTGCCGAGCTCTGGATTTCGAGAAACCGGAATCCGGAAAAAATCCATTCACTGCGGAATGAAGTCAGAAAGAGACAGACATTGATCCGGAGTGCAGACACCAAACCGGCACGTAAAGTAATGTTATATCTTTTTTTACACATGCCCTTAATTTATTTTTGTTTATGTAATACAAAAAAATGGATTCAAACAAAATTAAATATATTGAAGCCTTAATTTTTTCTATATATCTACGAAACTACCGGAAAGGGTTAATAAAATGAAACGTTTTGCTTTATTTTTACCTCAATACCACGAAATTATAGAAAATAACAGGTGGTGGGGAAAAGGTTTTACGGAATGGACAAATGTAAAAAATGCGAAACCTTTATTCCACGGACACTGCCAACCCCAAAAGCCCTTAAATGGCAATTATTATAATTTGTTAAATAAAAGCACAGTTGAATGGCAGACAAACTTAATGCAGAAATATGGATTGAATGGGTTTGCATATTATCATTATTATTTTTGCGGAAAAAAAATTTTAGAAAAACCGGCTGAAAACCTTTTACGCTGGAAAGAGATCCGACAGCCATTCTTTTTCTGCTGGGCAAATCATACGTGGTACCGTTCCTGGAACAATTCAAAAGAAGTATTAATGGAACAAACTTATGGCACAAAAACGGATTGGAAACAGCATATTTTATATTTGCTGCCTTTTTTTAAAGATGACCGGTATGAAAAGAAAAACAACAAACCCGTCTTTATGCTATTTCAAACCGATTTTAAGGAAAAAAAAGAAATGATAGCCTTTTTCGATCTGCAATGTAAACGAAATGGCTTTGATGGCATCTATTTAATTGAAACTTATTTCGGAGACTACAATGAAAAAAGCATATTAAACTTCAGGCAAAACTTATGCGACCAAACAGAGCTAATCTATATAAGGGAGCCAAGCGCCGCATTAAATACTTATCAGTTACAGGCTGGCCATCGGTTGGAAACAATGTTACGAAAAGTTCAAAAAAAAGTTGCAGAATATGGCGGACGTATGGGCATTCGGCCTTATAACGGAAATCAGTTGTATGATTGTATGATAGATTTTAAAGCCAATATACCTGGTATCGCCAACGGCGTTTTTTTTGAATGGGACAATACCCCTCGTCATTCCTTAAGAGGATATATTATCACTCCCCCGAAAAAGGAAAAATTTTTTGAGTACATGGATCAAATCAAAGACGATGAATATGTCTTTATCAACGCCTGGAACGAATGGGCGGAGGGAATGGTTTTAGAGCCAACCGAACAGAACGGCTACAAGTACCTGGAATGGATCAAAGAATGGACCGATACGCATGAAAATAAGGAGCAATTATGATAAGAAGGATGCTAAAGCAGCTGTTTCCGTTTATACTGAAGCCCGTTTACAACATAAAGTGTATCAAACGTTTCCGTGCCGTACATACATTTTTAATGTGGAATGCTTATTCATCCACATTAAAGAGTATCGGAGCAAACAGCCGGGTCGGTAATTTTTTCAGTATCCACGGCGGGGAATATATTGAAATCGGTGACAATTTTAGGGCAGGGCATGGCTTGATTTTAGAAGCCTGGGATGAATATGAAAGCGGGCACTTTAATCCTAATATCCATATCGGAGATAATGTTGTTTTTACAGATTATGACCATATTTCCTGCATCGATCATGTAACGATTGGCGATGGCACCCTGCTTGGAAGAAATGTCTATATCTCGGATAATTCACATGGCAGAACGGATATGTCTGCTATTGGGGTCCCGCCTGCCCGGCGGAAGCTGGATTCAAAAGGCCCGGTTATGGTTGGGGATAATGTCTGGATTGGCAGGTGTACAACGATCCTCTCTGGCGTGGACATAGGGGATAACTGCATTATCGGGGCAAATTCCGTCGTAACAGGGGATATCCCGGCAAACTGTGTAGCAGCGGGCTGCCCGGCAAAGGTCATAAAGAGGCTCGACGCAAAATTGGATAAGGAATTTATAATCAGATGAAAAGTGAAGGGTTAACGAAAAATACATTTTACAATGTAATAAAATCATGTTCGCAAATCATATTCCCCCTTATTACCTTCCCATATATATCAAGGGTGCTGCAAACAGAAAATGTTGGAAAGGTAAATTTTGGGAATTCTGTTGTCAGCTATTTTACACTGATAGCCTCCCTGGGGATCTATACCTATGCTGTGCGCGAGGGTTCCAAAGCAAAAAAGGTGGAAGGTGAACTAAGCCGTATAGCGGGCCAGCTTGTTTCCATTAACCTGGTTACAACCCTATTGTCTTATCTATTGCTTATGGCTGTATTGCTGTGCGCAAAACCCCTCAAAAGCTACAGGGCCCTAATTATTGTGCAGAGCATGCCCATCATTTTTACAACACTGGGCGCCGACTGGCTAAATACAGTTATGGGGGATTTTAAATATATTGCAGCCCGGACTGTGCTATTCCAGGCTTTGTCGCTCATAGCAATGTTTTTGTTTGTAAAAGGGCCAAAAGACTACCTGGTATATGCTGTTATTTGTGTGCTGGCCTCCAGCGGGGCAGAGGCAGCAAATATCATTTACCGGCGTAAATATTGTAAAGTGCCGCTTACCCTGCATATGGATATGAAAAGGCACCTCCCGCATATCCTGTTGATGTTTGCAGCGGTTTTGTCCCAGACACTTTACTGCAACTCCGACATAACCATGCTCGGGCTGTTTAAAGGGGATTATGAAGTCGGGCTGTATAGCACCTCCGTAAAAATATACAATATCATAAAAACGATACTCATATCCGTTATATGGGTTGTAATGCCGGAGCTTTCGTACTGCTTTAGCAGGAAGGATTATACTGGGATTAATAATTTATTGAAATATGCGCTGGATTTTATAGTTGTATTAGGGCTGCCCTGTATTGTTGGCATTAATACAATTACAGCTGAAATTATCGAAATTGCTGCCGGAAAAGAATATCTGGGGGCAACGGCTTCACTACATATCCTTTCGGCTGCAATTGCATTTTCCCTTTTGGCAAGCTTTATTGGGAATGCGGTACTGCTGCCCTCTGGACAGGAAAAAAAATTTTTAAAAGCGTGCTTTATGGGGGCGTGCATCAATGTAGTGGCAAATTATTTACTGATCCCGCATTTTGGGTTGAACGCCGCGGCATTTACGACAGCCTTATCAGAATTTGCGGTTTTTATAATTTCAGTTTTGAATATAGATAAAAGAATAAATTTTGGCATCGGGAAGGGGATGCTTTTAGCGCCCGTACTCGGCGGGATAGGGATTATAATAGTATCCATAGTTTGTTCGGTATGGGTGCAGGACATGTGGATTAGGACAATAGCAACCATAGGGTTGGGCGTACTATTGTATGCTGCCATCCTGATTTTACTGGGGAATGAATTTGCCTTAGATTTGATTCGTATTTTGAAAAAAAGGAGAAGTACAAAATAGCATTAAAGGACTTTTACCATCCCTTTGATCTAATAAAAGAATATCCCTCCAGCCGCACATATATAATTGAAAAAATGGTGGACAGGAAAATTTATGGAACAGTTTATTTATAACTTACTCATTCAATACATCATGATGTATTACAAAGGGGCGCTTGTATTTAGTATAACCATATGCTGCTTAAACCTAATAGCAGGTAAGCTATGCGTTTTTTATAAAGCCAAAAATACCGCTATCCTATTCTTTTTTGCTATATATGTTTACGCTGTGCTTGCAGTCACTATTTTATCCCGGGCAGGCACGTACATTTCCGAAGTCAATTTGCGCCCACTTGCAAATTTTTATAAATCCGAGTGGGAAAGGGGGTTTTTTTATACAAATATCATATTGTTCTTCCCAATGCCCATCTTTTTGTATTCCCTCTATCCAGCGCTCCGCAATTTTTTTAAATGCATACTGCTTGGTTTTATAATCAGTACCGGGATCGAAATATCACAATTTATCCTCCATTGCGGCTGGTGCGATATAGACGACGTAATTTCCAACATTTTGGGAATGGCTTTGGGCTGGCTCTGTATTCACGGGTTATACTTGAGGAAAAAACGTCTCCCCCCTGATTAGCCCAATACGCAATTACAAGTACGCCATATGATGATGTGTTTTGCACCCTTCTCAACGGCTGCAGCTTCTTGAAATTCAACTATATGATTATGCAGAGCTAGTGTTCCACCAAAAAGTATGTTACAATATGCATAATCAATAACAGGAAGGGGCTGGCACGGTTGGTAACGATAAGCCTTTGCATGATAGTAAAAAATGAAGCGGATATCTTGCGTAGATGTCTGGCTTCTATTGCGGATTTGATGGACGAGATTATTATTGTAGACACGGGCTCCACAGACCGTACAAAGGAGATTGCCGCGGAGTTTACGGACAGGATTTACGATTACGTTTGGCAGGAGGATTTTGCGGCAGCGAGGAATTTTGCGTTTTCTAAAGCCACAATGGAATATATTTATTCGGCAGATGCGGATGAAGTTGTAGATTATTTTAATCATAAGCGGTTTGCTGAGTTAAAGCAGGCATTGCTGCCGGAAATTGAGATTGTACAAATGCATTATATTACGCCGCCGCAATACAATACGACTGCGAATTTTAAGAAGGAATACCGGCCGAAGCTCTACAGGCGCCTGCGCAGCTTTGTCTGGATCGATGCTGTTCATGAAACTGTCCGTTTAGATCCGGTTGTATATGACAGTGATATTGAAATCAAACATTTGCCAAGAAGCCTGCACGCAGAGAGGGATTTTAAGCTGTTTGGCCGTGTTTTTGAACGCGAAGGCAGCCTTTCCGCTAAACTGCATTCGATGTATGTAAAAGAGTTGTATGTCAGCGGGAAAGAAGAAGACTTTGTGGAAGCGGCGGATATTTTGGGGCACACATTAAAGATGCCGGAAGCTTCCTTTGATATGAAACGCGAGGCTATCTGCGCCCTTTGCCGCCTGCACCGTTTAAAAGGGGATACGGGCCGCTTTTTTTCACTGGCATTTAAACTTATGCCGTCTGCTATCTGTGCGGAGCTTTGTTATGAAGTGGGCAGCTATTTTAAAGATCAGGAGGATTATGAAGAAGCCGTCCAGTGGTTTGAACTGGCTGCTTATCAGGCAGAGCCTGTGATTGATGTGCGTGCAGGCGGGATACTGCCGCTTTTGGAGTTGGGGGAGTGCTGCCGTGCGCTTTCGCGCCGGATAGGCGGGGGAAATCAGGAGCATGAGGGGCAGGTACAGTTTTATCTTGAGGCTGCGGAAAAATATGAAAAGGAAGCGGCAGGATGGGACATGCCGGATAACTGATTGTATTTTAATTTGTTTTATGCAGTTGTTTTTTTCGCACAATTATATAACAAACCAGATGTATGCCCCCTGTAATTACCCATGTGGCTGGATAGGAAATATAAAGCCACAGCAAACTGTGATGCCAGCGGAACACTGTATATATCCACATAACACGAAGCCCGCAAACTCCGAAGATGGATACTGCCATAGGCAAAAATGAGTATCCTAAGCCCCGTAGCATGCCGACCATGACATCCATAATTCCACACAGGCAATAGCAAGTGCAGATGACGGACAGCCGCAGCGTCCCGTAGCGGATCATGTCTGGTTCAGAGGAGTAAATAGATAAAAGCGCCGGGCCCAAAAAGTAAGCGCACATGCCAAGTGTAAGCCCAACAGCGGCTACCATGCCAAGGCACAAAAAAAGGACTCTGCGGTTGCGCCAAAAGTGTTAATACCCCCGCTGGCAATGCTGATTAAAATGGCGGATTGTACTGTTTCCTGTACCTCGGGCCATTTTTTTGCTCCATAAAAGCGTGCAGTCAGCACGTTTGCTCCGATAGAAAAGCCAATAAAGAGGTTTATTAACAGGTTAATTAAGGAACTGGTAGCGCCGACAGCAGCTAGTGCAGTGCTTCCGGCAAAACGCCCTACGACAACAGTATCTGCGGCATTGAATAAAAGCTGCAGGATGCCGGACAGCATTAACGGGATGGAAAACATCACAATTTTTCCAAGTAAAGGGCCTCTGCACATATCTATTTCATATGCTTTTTTCAAAGAATCCCCACCTTTCATATCATATGGCGGTTATACGCCATACAGCATTATATGCCCGTTGCCCTGAAAATTCAATATAGAAAATCGTTTGACAGATAAGGCTGTTACCTATAAGATGAAATGGTACAAGACGGAAATCTCAGTTTACAGAAAGGGGTTGCTATGGCAATTGTTACATTAAAAAAGGGGGAAGGCAGATCCCTAAAATCTGGCGGTATGTGGATATTTGACAATGAAATTGCCTCGGTTTCGGGCGGGGTTTTAAATGGGGATCTGGTGGAAGTACAGGATTTCGACGGTTATCCGATGGGGACAGGCTTTATTAACCAAAATTCTAAAATCCGTGTGCGTATACTTACCAGGCAAAGCGGGCAGCACATTGGCCGTGGGTTCCTTAAGTCGCGTATTAAAGATGCCTGGGAGTACCGTAAGAAGACAGTTGATACGAAAAGCTGCCGGATTATTTTTGGTGAAGCAGATTTTCTTCCTGGTTTTGTGGTAGATAAATTTGCCGATGTGCTGGTGGTGCAGTCTTTGGCCCTGGGGATCGATCGGCTTAAGCTTACATTGGTTGAATTGATAAAAGAGGTACTTTTAGAAGATGGGATAAGTATAAGGGGTGTTTATGAGCGGAGCGACGCTAAAGTACGTTTAAGCGAAGGCATGGAGCGTGTGAAGGGCTTTTTGGGAGACGCTTTTGACACTGATGTAGAAATTATGGAAAATGGCGTAAAATACAAGGTAGATATTAAAGACGGGCAGAAGACGGGGTTCTTTTTGGATCAGAAATACAACCGCCTGGCTATCCAGAAGCTATGCAAAGGCGCATCTGTACTGGACTGCTTTACCCATACGGGTTCGTTTGCTTTAAACGCAGGGATTGCAGGGGCTGTACGGGTGATTGGCGTCGATGCGTCGGAGCTTGCAGTCCGCCAGGCCGAAGAGAATGCCGGGTTAAACGGCTTAGGGGACAGGGTACAGTTTATGTGCAGGGATGTATTTGAATTGTTGCCTGCACTGGAAAAGCAGGGGGAGCGATTTGATGTTGTGGTTTTAGATCCTCCGGCTTTTGCTAAGTCAAAAAGCGCCCTTAAAAACGCAGTGAAAGGGTATCGTGAAATTAATTTACGGGCTATGAGGCTAGTAAAGCCGGGTGGTTTTTTGGCAACCTGCTCGTGTTCACATTTTATGGACTATGAGCTGTTCACAAAAACTATCCGGCAGGCGGCGGCAAATGTGCACAAGAGGCTGCGCCAGGTGGAATACCGTACACAGTCGCCGGATCATCCGATTCTGTGGGCGGCGGATGAGAGTTATTATTTAAAATTTTATATTTTTCAGGTCTGTGAGGAAAAGTAAGGTGAAAACACGGTGTTTGTGCGGGCCCCTGCACTCAGATATTGCCATAAGTCCATGGTCGGCTGGCATATGAAATAGCTTGCCAGCCTAAGCTCCTAATTTGGCATTTTACACAGCTTTGTATTTTGGTGAAGCCGTATTTCATGCCGTCGTTGTCCGGGATCAAAGCATAACCTCCTAAACCAAAAAGTGTAAAGCAAATTGAAAATTTAGTATGCTTTACACTCTGGTTTGTGATGTGGTTATTTAGTTGTAATTATGCTATATTATGTAATTTATTGTTTTCGGCGTGTGTATTTAAAATAGTATGAACCCGTGAAACTTCATCTAAAATAAGGTTTTCACTTTCCACAATTTCAGCTCTTAACGTCCGCTCGGTACGTTTGATTTGCTTTTGCAGATCAGACTTCATTTCAGATTGTTCCTTTTTTAATGCTTGCAGATCAGATTTCATTTCAGATTGTTCTTTTTTTAGTGTTTGCAGATCAGATTTCATTTCAGATTGTTCTTTTTTTAGCATCTGCAGATCAGATTTCATTTCGGATTGTTCTTTTTCTAATACTTGCAATTCAGATTTAATTGGTTCTAATTTCTGATCCATCATATCCGATAAGGCTTGTAGTAATTGGTTTGTTTCCATGTCAATCACGCTCCTTTTGTAGCCGTTCCATCTGTTGTGTAGGAGTATATCACATTTAGAGCGTAAAGTCTATTAAATTGTTATTACTGCACTAAAAAGTAATATGTATTACAATATATAATGTATATAAAAGTGACAGTTACTATATATAATGTCATATAGTAGCTCTGCATTGCCTAAGCCCAAAATTAAAAAAATATGGGTGGATACCCTGTCTATATACATAAAGTAAGAAAATTTGAAAATTTTGTGAAAACCGGGAGTTTTTTAGATTTTGCTGTTATACTGTTCCTTGAGAAAATTTAAAGAAAGGTGAATACAATTATGAAAAAAAGGACAGGACATGCTGCTGGATGGCGGCGAAAAGGTGTAACTAGGCTGTCGGCAGTGGTAATTTGCCTATGCGTGGCAGCAGGGGCGTTATTTGCGTCAGGCTGTGGTAAGGATAAGCCGGAGAACGTTGGGGATGGCATCCAGGAAGGGACGGAGGGTGCAAAGAAATATTTTGCGGATATAAAGATTCAGGATCATGGTACGATTACCATTGAACTGGATACTGAATCAGCGCCCATTACAACGGACAATTTTATAAAGCTGGCAGAGGACGGTTTTTATGACGGGCTGACTTTCCACCGGATTATCGAAGGGTTTATGATGCAGGGGGGCGATCCAGACGGCAACGGGACAGGCGGATCCGAGAATACGATTGAAGGGGAGTTTTCTGAAAACGGCCACGATAATGCACTCTCCCATACAAGGGGCGCCGTTTCAATGGCAAGATCCAATGATTACAATAGCGCAAGTTCCCAGTTTTTTATTGTACATGAAGACAGCACGTTTTTAGATGGCCAATATGCAGTGTTTGGGTATGTGACAGAGGGAATGGATATTGTGGACGAGATCTGTACTACGGCACAGCCGGCAGATGGGGACGGCACGATTCCGGCGGATGCCCAGCCAGTGATGTCAAGTGTTACAATCCGCACAGAATAGGGCAATGAAAAAATATTGCAACTTTTTTTAAAAAAAAGGTTGTAATATTTTTTTTGTGTGGTATAATGCTTTTTGTAAGCAGATATAGTATATCGGTAGTACATCAGCTTCCCAAGCTGAGGGGGTGGGTTCGACTCCCATTATCTGCTCTTGTTTAAAAAGTCAGGGACTTGTTGCCTGTAAAAGACATAAGGCATATCCCGGGCTTTTTTTGTATTATCATATTGGCTAGATGAAAGGGACAAGGAGAGGATTATATGGTTATACAGCATAATTTACAGGCGCAGAATACGGACAGGGTATTAAAGGCCGTAGTATCAAAACAAGATGTGGCAACAGGCAAGAAAAACCTTTATAACCCCAAACAGAATTTGTTTGTTGATACTTATGAGAATGCAGGAAGAACGATGAAACTGGTTCAAAATGCCGTAAATTTGGTTTCAGAGATGCGCTCTTTCTGGGGAGGCACAGAATCGTTTGGAGCATACGGTAGCAAACCTTGATACGGCTGTAGAGAATACAGCTGCTTCAGAGTCTAGAATCCGAGATACTGATATAGCGCAGGAGATGGTTACATATGGTGTTAATAATGTTTTGATACAGGCAGGGCAGTCGATACTTGCACAGGCAAATCAAAGCCAGCAAGGCGTATTGCATCTTTTGCAATAAATAGTTAAGGCAAGGTTCAAGAACCTGATCCTTATTGTTTGGTGTGGATTTAGTTCCTCAGCGGATAATGGGGGTTGGGTTTTTTGTTTAGTGTCATAGGTTGATTTGATAAAAAGAATACATAGTATAAAATACTACTTAATAAAAATATTATAAACCATAATACATTGACATAAATACCAAATAATGCTAAGATATATAAAAAACAAAGGCTATTAGCATAGAAAGGATAAATAATCCACATGAAAGAATTAAAAATAGGAAATAAAACAGCAAAGCTGCCTATTATCCAGGGTGGGATGGGGGTTGGCGTAAGCCGCTCGGGATTGGCTGGCGCCGTTGCTTCAGAAGGGGCGGTTGGTATTATTTCTACAGCACAAATTGGATATGACGAAACAGGGTTTGAACAAAATTATAAAGAATGCAATAAAAGGGCAATAGAAATGCATGTTAAGCGGGCGCTTAAACAGGCGAAAGACGGGCTTGTAGGCGTTAATGTAATGGTCGCGTTAAAGGATTATGCGCAGCATGTAAAAACCGCAGTAAAGGCAGGCGCTGATGTTATTATATCGGGTGCGGGGCTTCCCATAGATCTTCCGGGGCTGGTGGAAGGATCGGATACAAAAATTGCCCCGATTGTATCTTCGGAAAAGGCGGCACATATTATTTTGAAGATGTGGGGGCGTAAATACGAAAGGACAGCGGATTTTGTAGTGGTTGAAGGGCCAAAAGCAGGCGGCCACCTGGGCTTTTCGAGGGAAGAGCTGGAATGCCGGGATCATTTAAATTATGATCTGGAAATTAAAAAGATAATTCAGACTGTAAGGGAATTTGGCAGGAAATTTGGACAAAAGATCCCTGTGATTGTAGCTGGAGGGGTTTTTTCGAGGGAAGATGTATCCCATGTATTGCAGTTAGGGGCAGATGGGGTGCAGGTAGCTTCTAAGTTCGTTGCAACGGAGGAATGCGATGCAAATTTGGCCTATAAGGAAGCGTATATCCGGGCAAAATCTTCGGATGTAGATATTATAGAAAGTCCGGTTGGGATGCCGGGGCGTGCTTTAAAAAACCGTTTTTTAGAACAGGTTAAAAAGCATCCTATATCAATTGGGAAATGTTATGGCTGCCTGGCGAAGTGCAATCCTGCTACAATACCGTATTGTATTACGGATGCATTGATCCGCGCAGTGAAAGGGGATGTGGAGGATGGCCTTGTGTTTTGCGGGGCAGATGTGGGCAGGATAGAAAAGATGTCGACTGTCCGTGAGGTTGTGCGTGAATTGGTGGTGTGATCTGGATTATACAGGGACAAAGCAGGCTGCAGGATACCGCTATGGGGATAGATAGTGCGGTATCCTGCTGTTTCTTATTTTACATAGAGCATATCTACCTTTAAAATATGGCTGATTAGCCAGTTGACTAAAAACGAAAGCAGGTTTTGTACTGTTTCGTTTTGCAGTTCAAAATTATCCTCTGCTGAGTCTAGATCAAATGCCGTTAGCTTATTCTCGAATTCACGGTGCTGCTTCTTATGCGCCTCTATCTGCCCATAGCGGATTTGTTCTAGGTATGTTTCCTCATGGGAAAAATGGATTTTCGTGTAATTGATTAGCTCTGAAATCAAATAGTTGAGGTTTTCTGTTTTGTCTAGCAGCAGATTATCGTTGAGCAATTCGTGTGTTTCTTGTGCCAGCTCAAATAAGCGTTCATGCTCTTTGTCAATCGCTTCAATTCCTGTGTAATATTCTGGTTTCATTTCATACATAGTATTTTCTCCTGTTTTTTGTAAAATTTAATTATGTCCCATTGATATTTTAGTGCTATTTTATAAAATACTCAAGAGTAAAATGTTTTTTTGTTGTTAGGTGGAATTTATGGTGCTATAATGCAGAAACGGGATAGCTTTTGTATCATAAGGATTAGGAAGGAGTATTATATGAGAATAGGAACTGGATATGATGTACACAAATTGACGGAAGGCAGGAAGTTAATACTTGGCGGGGTAGAAATTGAGCATACGTTAGGCCTGCTTGGGCACTCTGACGCGGATGTGCTGCTGCATGCCGTTATGGACGCCCTGCTTGGGGCGGCTGCGTTAGGGGATATTGGGCAGCATTTTCCTGATACAGACGAAGCGTATAAGGGAATTTCGAGTTTAAAGCTGCTTTCTCATGTGGGGGGGCTGATAGAGGGGAATGGGTATTATGTGGAAAATATTGATGCTACTATTATTGCACAAAAACCCAAATTAAGCCCATATATCGGCCAAATGAAGGGGAATATTGCACAGGTATTAAAGATACCTAAGGATCAGGTGAATGTGAAGGCGACTACAGAAGAAGGCCTGGGATTTACTGGTGCACAGGAAGGGATTTGTGCACAGGCGGTTTGTTTGCTGGGCAGGTTTTATGAGAACAGCGTTATGGTATCTGGCGGGGCGTGCGGAAGATGCCCAGGGTGCCAGACAGCGCACGGGAAAGGAACAGAGGAAGCAAAATAGGGGGATCGGGCGTAGGATGAAGGGGTGGGGGAATTCTATCCCCTTATAAAACTATTGACAAAACCCTAATCTCTGCATAAACTATAAATGAACAACCAAAAGTGACAAACCGGGAGCCGATCCGGTGAAAAGGCGACGCCTGAATATCCGGGTACAATGCAACTGCGGATAACTTCGTCTCTGAATCCGAGACGGGGTTTTTTTATCTTCCGGGTGTATATTGGAAAAGGAAGTAAATATGGGACTTTTCGGGTTTATTAAAGAAGAAATTCAGGTTATACAGGAACGCGATCCGGCGATTAAATCGCCGATGGAGGTATTTTTATATCCTGCCTTTCGTGTCATGTTAAGCTACCGCAGGGCACACAGGCTCTATGAAAATGGGCATTTCCTGCTGGCACGGTACATATCCCAGCGTGCCGCCAGGAAAACCGGAATTGAAATCCATCCCGGGGCTGTAATCGGCAAGGGCTTTTTCATTGATCATGGAAGCGGCGTAATCATTGGGGAAACGACGATTATCGGGGACAACGTGACGCTTTATCAGGGTGTGACGCTTGGCGGTACGGGCAAGGAAACTGGCAAGCGGCATCCGACTCTTTGCGATAATGTTATGGTAAGCGCAGGTGCAAAAATATTAGGCTCGTTTACGATCGGGGAAAATTCCAAAATCGGGGCGGGCAGCGTCGTACTTGAGGAAGTGCCGCCGAACTGTACCGTCGTAGGCGTGCCAGGCAGGATTGTAAAGCGCGGCAACCAGAAAGTGCCGCGCAGCGATATGGATCAGATCCATCTGCCAGACCCGGTGAAGGAGGACATTGCCGCGCTGCAGCATGAGAATACCGCGCTGTACAACAAAATTATAGATTTGGAATCGAAGATTAAAAAACTGGAAAAGGAGAACACATGTAAATGAAAATATACAATACGCTCTCAAAGCAAAAAGAAGAATTTGTTCCATTAGAAGAAGGAAAAGTAAAGATGTATGTCTGCGGCCCTACCGTGTATAATTACATCCATATTGGCAACGCCAGGCCGATGATTGTATTTGATACGGTACGCCATTATCTGGAATACAAAGGCTACAATGTCAACTTTGTATCCAATTTTACGGATGTGGACGACAAAATTATAAAAAAGGCAATGGAAGAGGGCACGACAGCCGAAGAAGTGGCACGGCGTTTTATTGGAGAGTGCAAAAAAGATATGGAGGGGATGAATGTAAGCCCTGCTACGACACATCCGCTGGCAACTCAGGAAATCGACGGCATGATAGATATGATAGGGAAGCTGATTGAAAACGGGTATGCATACCCTGCAGCAGACGGAACAGTGTATTACAGGACGCGTAAGTTTGCGGGTTACGGCAAGCTTTCCCATAAAAATATTGATGATTTGCAGGCAGGGCACCGGGATATAAAGGTGACAGGGGACTTAAAAGAGGACGCATTGGATTTCGTGCTCTGGAAACCCAAAAAAGAAGGCGAGCCGTATTGGGAGTCTCCCTGGGGTAAGGGCCGCCCTGGCTGGCATATTGAATGCTCCGTTATGTCTAAGAAATACCTGGGAGATGAAATTGACATCCATGCGGGCGGAGAGGATCTTATTTTTCCGCACCACGAAAATGAGATTGCCCAGAGCGAAGCGGCAAACGGCGTTCCGTTTTCCAAGTACTGGATGCACAATGCTTTTTTAAACGTGGACAATAAAAAAATGTCCAAATCGGTAGGGAATTTTTTCACGGTGCGTGAAATCAGTGAAAAATACGACCTGCAGACGCTGCGCTTTTTCATGTTAAGCGCACATTACAGAAGCCCGTTAAATTTCAGCGCGGATTTAATGGAAGCGGCGAAAAGCGGGCTAGAGCGCATTATAACAGCGGCGGAAAATCTCGCGCATCTGAAAAAAACGGCGCAGGAAGGCGGCTTGACGGCGGCGGAACAGGCGCTGCTGGCAGAAGCGGCGGTATTTACCCAAAAATTTGAAGCTGCCATGGACGATGATTTTAATACGGCGGACGCTGTTTCCGCTATATTTGAACTGGTGAAATTTATCAATACTAATGTTTCGCCAGAGCGTACAATTGGTTATGTGGAAGCGTTGTATGCGCAGCTTAAAACGCTCTGCGGCATACTCGGCATTCTTTTGGAGCAAGATGAAGAGGTTTTAGATGAGGAAATTGAAAACCTGATTGCAGAACGCCAGGCAGCCAGAAAAGAGAAAAATTTTGCCAGGGCAGACGAAATCCGTGATATTTTGTTAGAAAAAGGCATCCAGTTAAAGGATACCAGGGAAGGCGTACAATGGAAACGGGTATAAATGCAGCAATCCGGCAGCAGTTTGGTTTAAAAGAGGTGGATATCCGCACGTATTCACCTCTTGCGCTCGCCTATATTGGGGACGGTATTTTTGATCTGGTGATCCGTTCTGTTGTGGTGGGGCGGGGCAATACCAAAGCAAATGAGCTGCACCATAGGACAAGCCATATTGTCAAAGCGCGTACGCAGGCAAGGCTTATTGACGGCCTTCTGCCCAAGCTGACGGATGAGGAAGCGGATATCTACCGCCGTGGGCGTAATGCACATTCTCCAACGATGGCCAAAAATGCCAGCATGTCCGAATACCGCAAAGCAACCGGGTTGGAAGCCCTTTTTGGTTACCTCTACCTTACCGGCCGGTTTGACAGAATTCTGGTATTGGTAAAGGAAGGCCTGATTCTGATAGAAGAAAGGATATAGTATGGAAAATGAAACAAAAATAGAAGGAAGAAACGCCGTGTTAGAGGCATTTCGATCTGGAAAAACCATTGACAGGCTTTATGTCCTGGATGGCTGTAAGGACGGCCCGGTACAGACCATTTTACACGAAGCCCAAAAAGGGGACGCAATTGTTACATTCGTATCAAAGGAACGCCTTGACCAGCTTTCAGAAACCAGAAAACACCAGGGCGTTATTGCATCCTGCGCGGCATATGAATATGCATCGGTAGAGGAGCTGTTAAACCAGGCCAAACAAAAAGGGGAGCCGCCGTTTTTGATATTGCTTGATAACATTGAAGATCCACATAATTTGGGCGCAATCATACGGACGGCAAACCTGGCTGGGGCGCATGGAGTGATTATCCCCAAACGCAGGGCGGCAGGGCTGACCGCCGTTGTGGCAAAGGCAAGCGCTGGGGCGCTTAATTACACGCCTGTTGCAAAAGTAACCAACCTGTCCAATACGATAAAGGAGCTCAAAAAAGAAGGGATGTGGTTTGTCTGCGGCGATATGGGGGGCAAATCCATGTACGAACTGGATTTGAGAGGCCCTATTGGGCTTGTCATTGGAGGCGAGGGGGACGGTGTATCCAGGCTTGTGGCGCAAAACTGTGATTTTACCGCTTCCATCCCGACCAAAGGGGATATTGATTCATTAAACGCCTCGGTAGCCGCCGGGGTATTGGCATTTGAAATTTTACGCCAGAGGGGTGCAAATAAATAAATGGCAGATTACACAGGCTGTTCTGATGAGGAATTGATTGAAAGGCTTAGGGGCAATGAAGCGGGGATCATGGACTATATATTAGGCAAATACAAGCCGTTTGTACGCAAACGAGCAAATGCGCTGTATTTGATTGGCGGGGATACGGATGATTTAATCCAGGAAGGTATGATAGGGCTGTTTAAAGCTATTCAGGAATATAAGCCTGGAAGGGACGCTTCGTTTTACCATTTTGCGAGGCTGTGTATCGAACGGCAGATGTATACGGCAGTCGAAGCGTCCCGGCGTAAAAAACATGCACCGCTGAATACCTATATTTCTTTTGACGCTTCGGACGACCATGGTGTTGCATTAGCAGATGTACTTTCCGGCAGTACAGATAAAAATCCGGAATGCCTTTTAATTGGGAAAGAAGAGATTGCACAGCGTTTTCTGGCGCTTGAAAAATGTTTAAGTAAAATGGAAAAGCAGGTATTTGATTATATGTTAGAGGGCTTTCCCTATCGCCAGATTGCGGAAAAGATGGGAAAATCACCCAAAGCGATTGACAATGCGATACAGCGGATGCGTGTGAAAGCAGAGGGGCTGGGAAAAGAAACAGATGCATTTTGAGTAATTGATGGCATCTGTTTTTTTATTTTCCGTTGCCGGTATTTTAGGAGGTATTTTTGTTTGTGCTTTAGAGCGTGTTTGGCAAAGGGCCCGTCAGGCAGAGGGCAGGGCATTTCAAAATATTCTGTTTTATCTGAACCATCCGGAAAATCCATGCTTTTATTCCAAGATATTATACAAACGGCAGGAGATTTTAGATGGGCCCCCTTTTGAGCTGATGCTTTATGAGCGCCAGTCTACGGCCAACCCCAATATGCCGCTTGCCGGAGTGCTTTGGCACAATCAGATAAAACTTTTGAAAAAATCGTGAAAAATCTTGCGGTACGGAAAAAAAAGCACTATAATAGTCTGAGCGACCGGCAGAACCTAAGATACGCCGGATATTTAGGAGGAACAGATGAAAAGTAAAAAAGTTACAGCGATGCTGCTGGCAGGAGCAGCTTTGATGGGATTGGCAGTGAGCGGCTGCGGCAATACGATTTCAGATACGGCGGAGTTTGCAAAGCTCGGAGATACGGTTATTACGATGGGCGTTGCGAATTTTTTTGCAAAATACCAGCAGGCAGTTTATGATTCATACTATATGGCGTATTTTGGGGAAGATATGTGGAACAGCGACCTGTATGGGAACGGCAAGACCCTTTCGGAGGATATGAAAGAAAATGTCGTGGAATCCCTGCAGGATATGTATACGTTAAAGGCTCATATGGCGGATTATGATATTTCGCTGAGCGAAGAGGAGGAAGCTGCCATTACGAAAGCAGCCGAAGAGTTTATTGCGGCAAATTCCAAAGAGGCGATCCGCCAGATCGGGGCGGAGAATCCGGAGAATGTAAAGGAGATGCTGCGTTTACAGACGATCCAGAAGAAGATGCACGACCGGATGATCCAGGATGCGGATACGACCGTGACCGACGAAGAAGCGGCGCAGAGGACGTTCAGCTATGTTACGGTTGCCGCAGACCATACGCATGAAGAAGAGGGCGAGGAAGGGGAACATCCGGAAGAAGAGCTGGCAGCGCTTAAGGCGACTGCGGATTCGATTGCGTCAGCAGAAGATTTTGACAAAGCCGTGACGGACGCGGGCCTTACGGTAAGTACGGCATCTTACGGTTCTGCTGCAGACGAGGGCAGCAGCTTTGACACTTCCGTGCTGGAAGCGGCGGATGCGTTAAAGGCAGGCCAGGTTTCCCAGACGATAGAAGTAGACGGTACCTATTATGTGCTGCGGTTAGACAGCGAGCATGACGAACAAGCGACCGAGAACAAGCGGCAGGAGCTGATTTCCCAGAAGCAGGAGGATCATTACAACGATATCTTAGACGGCTGGAAGGAAGCGGAGGACGCTGCTTTTCAACTCAATGAAGAGGAGTGGGCAAAGGTTGTTTTTGAGGATCGGTTTAAAGCGCCCGAACCAGAAACGGAATCGGTAAGCGGAACCGAGGAGGGTACGGCAGATACTACAGATAATGCAGGTACGGAAAGCGCCGCGGATACTACAGACGGCGCGGGGGCACAAGATGCGGCAGACGCTGCTGGAACCGACGCAGGTACACAGGGCACGGAGAGTGCCGCCGGAACCGACGCAGGCGGGCAGGGCACGGAGAATGCTGCCGACGCGGGCGCACAGGGAGCCGTAGACGGCGCCGGGAATGATGCGGGCGCGCAGGATGCATCCGGCGCCGATGCGAATGAAGACGCGCCGCAGGCGGAATAATAAGAATCAGAACAAAGACTTTTATGCTGCATACGGGGATGGCAGGACAGCCATTCCCGTGTTGCAGCATTTTTAGGCAAAGGAGGGACGTTTTGAGGCAGTTATTGGCTTATTTGAAGGATTATAAGAAGGAATGCGTTCTGGCGCCGCTGTTTAAGATGCTGGAAGCCATTTTTGAGCTTCTGGTCCCGCTTGTTATGGCTGCGGTGATTGACAGGGGAATTGCACAGGGGAATATTTCTTATATTATAAAAATGTGCCTGGTTATGGTTTTTCTTGGGATTGTGGGGCTGATTAGCTCCGTTACGGCGCAGTATTTTTCGGCGAAAGCGGCGGCGGGCTTTGGGACGAAGGTACGCCATGCCCTGTTTGCCCATATTGAGGGGCTGTCTTTTTCGAGCCTGGATCAAATCGGGGCGTCCACGCTGATCACCCGGATGACAAGTGACGTAAACCAGGCGCAAAACGGGGTCAATATGGTGCTGCGCCTGTTTTTGCGTTCGCCGTTTATCGTACTTGGCGCAATGGTGATGGCATTTACGATTGACGTGACGGGCGCCCTGGTTTTTGCGGCGGCGATCCCGGCGCTCTCGCTTGTCGTATTCGGCGTGATGCGCGTCAGTATCCCGCTGTACAAAAAGGTACAGGGAAAATTGGATGCGGTTACGCTGCATACGCGTGAAAATTTAACCGGCGTGCGTGTAATCCGCGCGTTTCATCTGGAAGAGCAGGAAACGGCAGAGTTTCGGGCGCGCAGCGGAGAGCTGACGGCGATGCAGATGCAGGTAGGCAGGATTTCGGGTTTTTTAAACCCGGCGACGTTTGTGCTGATTAACGGGGCGACGGCGTACCTGATCTATGTGGGGGCGTTAAAGGTAGACGGCGGCGCCATTTCCCAGGGGGAAGTTGTGGCTCTGGTCAATTATATGGGGCAGATCCTGGTGGAGCTGATTAAGTTTGCCAATTTAATTGTGACGATGACAAAAGCGGCCGCCTGTGCGAACCGAATCCAGAGTGTGTTTGAGATTCCGCAGGGAGAGCGGAAGGTTTCCTTAGGCAAAACCGAAGCGCCTCCGGCAAATGAGGACGAAATGGTGGTTTTTTCCCATGTGGGGCTTACGTATGAGCACGCCGGGGCAGAGTCGCTTTCGGATATCAGCTTTACGGCGAAGCGCGGCGAAACCATTGGCATCATCGGAGGGACGGGTTCCGGCAAAACGTCTCTGGTACACTTGATTCCGGGGTTTTATCCGCATACCGCAGGCAGTATCCGCATTGACGGCAGGGACATCAACTCTTACACCAAAGAAGAGCTGCGCCGGAAGGTCGGCATTGTCCTGCAAAAACCCGTCCTGTTTGCCGGGACGATCCGCGAAAACCTCTGCTGGGGCAGGGAAGGGGCCACGGACGAGGAGCTTAAGGAAGCGCTGTCGACGGCGCAGGCATGGGAGGTTGTGGAGAAAAAAGACGGAAAACTAAACGAACGCGTCGCCCAGGGCGGGAGGAATTTTTCCGGCGGGCAAAAGCAGCGTCTTACGATTGCAAGGGCGCTGGTGAAAAAACCGGATATCCTGATCTTAGACGACAGCGCGTCTGCGCTGGATTATGCGACGGATGCGGCATTACGGCGCGCCCTCGCGGACAGGAAAGAGCAGCCGACGGTCTTTATTGTTTCGCAGCGGGCCTCTTCCATTCTGCATGCGGACCGGATTCTGGTGCTGGACGACGGGGAACTGGCCGGCGTGGGGACACATGAGGAATTATTAAAACAATGCAGCGTTTACCGGGAAATTTACTATTCTCAGTATCCGGAAAAAAATGAGCGGAAAGGGGTGGAACGCCATGCCGGAGCGTAAGGGAAAACAGGCGGCGGTTCTTAAAAAGCTGCTGCGCTATATCGGAAAATATACGCCGTTTGTCCTGCTGTCGCTGCTGTTTGCGGCAGTGTCCGCGGTGCTGTCGTTATATGTGCCGATTCTGACCGGGCGAGCCATAGACTGTATATCAGGCCCGAACGACGTGGATTTTGCAGGTATTTTTCACATTCTGGCGCAGATGGCGCTGGTCGTTTTGATTACGGCGGCGGCACAGTGGTTTTTAAATATCTGCAACAACCGGATTACCTACCGGGTCGTCCGTGATCTGCGGGTGGACGCGTTTGAAAAAATAGAAATTCTGCCGCTTAAATACCTGGACGCGCATTCGCACGGGGAGCTGGTCAGCCGTGTGATTTCGGATGCGGATCAGGTGGCGGACGGCCTGTTGATGGGGTTTACCCAGTTGTTTACGGGTGTGATTACGGTGATAGGGACGCTGGTTTTTATGGTGAGCATCCAGTACAAAATCGCGCTGGTTGTCGTCTGCATTACCCCGGTGTCGCTGTTTGTGGCGGCGTTTATTGCCAGACGGACGTTTTCCATGTTTAAGCTGCAGTCGGAAACCAGGGGCGAGCAGACGGCCCTGATTGAAGAGATGGTTGCAAATCAGAAGGTGGTGCAGGCGTTCGGGCGGGAAGGAAAGGTGCTTGAGCAGTTTGACGAAATCAACGGACGGCTGGAAACCAGCTCGTTACGGGCGACCTTTTTTTCTTCCCTGACCAATCCGTGCACCCGGTTTGTCAACAGCTTAGTCTATACCGGCGTTGGGATTTTCGGCGCCGTTTTTGCGGCTGCGGGGGGAATCAGCGTGGGGCAGCTTGCCAGCTTTTTAAGCTATGCCAACCAGTATACGAAGCCGTTTAATGAAATTTCCGGCGTGGTAACGGAGCTGCAGAATGCGCTTGCCTGCGCGGGGCGGATTTTAGAGCTGATTGAGGAAACGCCGCAGCCCGTAGAGGATCCCGACGCGGTTTGCTTAACGGATGCAAAGGGCATGGTATCGCTTTGCCATGTGGATTTTTCCTATACAGAGGGACAGCGTTTGATTGAGGATTTTAACCTGGACGTAAAGCCGGGGCAGCGGGTTGCCATTGTGGGGCCGACCGGGTGCGGCAAGACGACGATAATCAACCTTTTGATGCGGTTTTACGATGTCTGCAGCGGAGAAATCCGGGTCGACGGTACGGATATCCGGCATATCAGGCGGGAGAGCCTGCGGTCTTCGTATGGCATGGTACTGCAGGATACGTGGCTGCGGGAAGGTACCATTTTGGAAAATATCCGTATGGGGATGCAGGGGGCGGACCGCGCGGATGTGATAGAAGCGGCGAAGGCGTCCCATGCGCACAGCTTTATCAAGCGGCTTAAGGACGGCTATGACACGGTCATCACCGAAGAGGGCGGCGGGCTTTCCCAGGGCCAAAAGCAGCTTTTGTGTATTGCAAGGGTTATGCTTAGCCTGCCTCCGATGCTGATTTTAGATGAAGCGACTTCTTCGATTGATACCAGGACCGAGCAGAACATCCAGAATGCATTTGCCAGAATGATGCAGGGGCGCACCAGCTTTATTGTGGCGCACCGCCTTTCTACGATAAAAGAGGCGGATATTATCCTTGTGATGAAGGACGGCCATATTTTGGAACAGGGAGATCATAAAACACTGCTTGCGAAAAACGGATTTTATGCTACACTATATAAGAGCCAGTTTGTAAACGGATAGTGCGGATGCCAGGATTAGGAAGGTATGTTTTCGGGAGAACCGGCAGATAATGTTAATAACAGCTGGAGGTGATTTTATTCCGGCAAACAGCCTTCCGAACGCGTCCGCAGGGTAACAAAAGAGGATGATCGGAATATAATAATAGGAAGAAGAACCGGAAAAACCCCGGCTTTGCCAAATATTACCAAAATATTACTTATATTACATATGCAGAAAAATCTTGACAAATGAAAGATTTGGTCAGTATAATTAATGTTTGTATGTAAGGGTTTTTTTGGAGTTTCTAACATAGAGGTGGATATATGGAACAGTATATTATTAAAGGCGGCAATCCGCTGGTAGGTGAAGTGGAGATAGGCGGGGCGAAAAATGCGGCCCTGGCGATATTGGCAACAGCAATCATGTCAGACGAAACTGTTACCATTGAGAATCTCCCGGATGTATGCGATATCAATGTGATGCTGGATGCGATTGCGGGAATCGGCGGCAAAGTAGACAGGATAGATGCGCATACGGTCAAGATCAATGGTTCCATGATCTGCGATTTAAGCGTAGACTATGAATATATTAAAAAAATCAGGGCGTCTTATTATTTACTCGGCGCCCTGCTCGGAAAATATAAAAGGGCCGAGGTTGCGCTGCCGGGCGGCTGCGACATCGGCAGCAGGCCGATTGATCTGCATTTGAAGGGGTTCCGTGCTTTGGGCGCGAATGTGGACATCCGCTACGGGCTGATTTCCGCAAACGCGGAGCGTTTAATGGGCACGCATATTTACCTGGATAAGGTTTCGGTCGGTGCGACGATTAATATTATGATGGCGGCGGCCATGGCGGAGGGCAAGACGACGATTGAGAATGCCGCGAAGGAACCGCATGTTGTGGATGTGGCGAACTGCCTGAACAGTATGGGGGCCAATATCCGCGGCGCGGGGACGGACGTAATTCGTATTTCCGGCGTGGAGCGCCTGCATAAGACGGAATATTCCATTATTCCGGATCAGATTGAGGCGGGTACGTTTATGTTTGCGGCGGCAGCGACGCG